>Ga0316207_10000160_pt1 | contig 134597 bp, 121 predicted proteins | sample 6weekpyrite_MG_FD_204943 | JGI IMG/M metagenome (GOLD analysis project Ga0316207, IMG submission 204943) | Microbial mat bacterial communities from mineral coupon in-situ incubated in ocean water Damariscotta River, Maine, United States -... | ecosystem: Environmental > Aquatic > Marine >... | reverse complement strand
TAAAAACTATTTGTTCTGCTGGAGTGAGCTCGGTGCAGAGCAACTCGGCATACTACAAAGCTTAATGGTGACTTGCCGCATGCACGGGATAAATCCCTACACCTATTTGGTGGATGTACTGCAGCGAATGAGCGTACAGCCGGCATCGAAGATAGAGGAACTAACGCCACGCGTTTGGAAAACTCAATTTGGAGATGATTTGTTAACGTCAGATTTGCAGAAAGGGGCGTAACATTTTTGCAGAATGATCGCTTACACAGCAAAAACCTTATTGCGTTTTTTTCATCAACTGGGGAAAGTACGGTGTGCCAACATCAAATATGTTTGCTCCGACATGTGGAAGGCGTATATTAAAGTGATCAAGAAAAAGATTCCCCATGCCTTACACATCTTGGATCGATTTCATATCGTGCAAACGCTCAACAAAGCAGTTGACGAGGTCAGGCGTACCGAAGCCAAGCAGTTAAAAGCAGACGGATACGATGAATTGCTTAAACACACCAAGTACTGCTTCTTAAAAAATGAAGAAAATTTGACACACAAACAAAGCATGAAACTGGATGAAGTGCTTCAGTATGACCTAAAGAGTGTTAGGGCTTATCTCTACAAAGGTAAGCGCCAAAGTAATCACGTCATTGCTTTCTAAGCAACCTTCTGTTTTCTCATCAACAACGCAACCTGATCTTTTACTTGCCAAGGTAATAACGCCTCAACTTTTTCAACCGTATCTGCATAGGGAAGCTCCTTGAAAATATGCCGCAGATAAGCGTAGGGATCTACGTCATTAGCTTTTGCTGTTTCAATGAGGCTGTAAAATACGCCACTGGCATGCGCGCCTTTGGGGGTGTCTGAAAATAACCACGCCTTTCTCCCGATAACAAAGGGGCGTATGGCATTTTCTGCCAGTATGTTACTGATCGGTAGATTTCCATCATCACAATAGCGAATGAGCTTTGGCCATTGATTATTCATATAAACCAATGCCGTGGAAATGAGTGAGTCCTTGGGTGATTTTCCCTGGTTCTTATCCATCCAGTGTTTTAGGTCTTGCAAGATCGGTAAACTTTTTTTCTGTCGTTGCTCATGTTTTCGTTCAGGCGATAAGGCCTTTATTTTTCGCTCAATGCGATATAACTTACCAATCTTAGCCAGTGCAATATCCGCTTTCGTTGGTTTACCTTTGCTGCTCGGCGGTTGGGCGGCCTGTGCGTCTTTAAATTTGCGGCGGCAATGATCCTTTATGCCGGTGGGTGCAGCAGCCAACTTGGATTAGCTTAAGTTTTTCGCAAGCCGCGTCATAACCGACGTAACCATCGGTTTGTAAATAGCCGTCATAACCCTCAAGCAGGCGCAGTGGTACCTCGTGGCCACGCGAAGGATCATAGTCGAAAATCACCACCGGCTCGTTGGGTGGACCACCTAAGGTAACCCACATGTATTTATTCCCTGTTGGGACATAGCCTTTTTCTTTCAGTACTTGAATGCGCGTTTCATCCATTTGAATCAAATTGCCCGCGTGTTGATGGGCCCGCATCACATGTATCAGCGGCTGGCATTGAACGGCCAGTTGAATGATCCAACTGGCCATGCTGGTGCGAGTAACGTCACCACCATAGCGTTTGAGAATACCTTCCAAGCGATATAGTGGTAAGCCATCCATGTATTTCGCGACGATGAGGTAAGCCAAGAGCCCAATACTGGCCATCACTTTGCCAATGGGATGCTTGGGTAACGCGGCGGCTTTGATTTTCCGTTGACCTTCGTCAACAAAAACGGCTTTTTCTTGCATCGTTTCCAGTATGCGAACTTTTGAAGGCACGATATCAAGCTCTTCTTTCACTTTGCTGTAGAAGGTGCTGATGGCGCCTTCTTTCTCTTCATCTGTTAAATGGATAAAGACCTGCTCGCGTGGAATGCTGTCAGAAAATCCTTTTCGACCCGGTTTTTTCTTCGGTTGGGTTTCGTCGTTGGCTTCGGGTGCTTCGGTATCCGGCTCTTCGACTTCATCTGAATCACAATGAAGCAATTCAGCTTCGTTAAACAGCTCACCTTGCCCTGGCAGTTTTTCACTGCTGTGGCTAAACCGTTTGTGTTTTTCTAAACGCAGGAATTCTTCAAGGAGTCGAATTCTGGCTTCGTGTTGCTCAATGACACGTGACTTTTTTTCAATGATCTGTTGCTGCTCAAGAATAATGTCTTGCGCAGTCTGTGTTTTATTTTTGCTGTCTTGGCTTGACGAATTCACAGTAAAATTATACCTAATAAACCCATCGATTACTCAAAATATACTATCGTAATCGAGTTTTTTATGGGGCTTCATTTTCATGATGTCGTATCCATCAAGCAGCCAATTCATTTGCTCACCGGTCACGATGACCAATTCATCGGTGCGTTTTGGCCATTTGAATTTTTCTTCCGCGAGACTTTTGTAATAAAGCACGAAGCCATTGTTTTCCCAAAACAGGCACTTGATTTTATTACGCTGACGATTGGTGAAGGCATAGAGGTGGCCAGCAAAGGGATCGTGGTTAAGTTCCAGCTCGATAATTGCCGTTAATCCGCGATGGGATTTTCTGAAATCGATGGGGTCACGGTAGATAAAGACTTGAGGCAAGGATTTTGATGGGCGCATCATGTTTACACCTGCCACGTGACAATCTCTCTTACCAGGTTTAAGTTGCTTGCGTGAACACCTTCAAGCCGTCGCCCATTGGGGAGTACGATCGCAAGTGCCTGCGCTTCTGATGCGGGCTCATTCAATTTGACCGCAACAAACCCACTGGCACCGGTGGACTGCCGTGTTTCGTTTTTAGCATCGAACACTTTTTTCCAGTAGAGGAATTGGTGAAATTTAAGCTGATGATGCTGACAATAACTTTTTTGGGTTTCTCCCGATGCTTCCCATTGTCTGATGTGATTTTCCCAGTATGCTCTTTTTGCTGCTTTTGTCGTAATCGTTGAATTGTTCATAATAATCTCCTGTGGTCTGAGGCGCTATTGTCCACAGGGATGATTGCTATGAAAGTACGCGGTTACTTTAGCGCTTACCTACAAAGAAAGCTTTCAGGCTTTCTGGGAATACCAATCGCCGTACTGGGCAAACTGGTTTTTACGAAAATGGTGTGGCAAAGCGATGCGATCACAACTCGACCCGATTAAGAAATTTGTTAAAACGGTACGCAATCATCAATCGCTGATGATGAATTGGTTTAAAGCAAAAAAGCACTATTCATCAGGTATTGTTGAGGGTATGAACCGTAAAGTCAATTTGGTCACCAGAAAAGCCTATGGATTTAGACAGTACGAAACGCTTGAAATAGCGTTATTTCATACGATGGGGAAACTTCCAGAGCCGGAATCAACCCATAGGTTTTTCTGAAGAGGCGTAAAATATAGTGAGCCTAATAGTTGCACAAAATTATTTACATTATCTCCCAATCTTTTATAACATACATTCCATCAAACAACTCAATCTCTAACTCTTTGGAAGTTAATGGATGACTTCGCTGTTCCATTGATTTTATATACCCTTTCCAAATCCTCAACTCAGTTCCATCAGCCTTTTGAATATATGCCCCAGGATATGGACGAGTTAGCGCTCTAACTAATGTATCGACTTCTTTACATGTCATTTGTTTTGAGATAATACCATCCTCCGGTGTTCGACCAGGCCAAAACGTCGCATGGGTATTGTCTTGTTGATATAGTTGAATTCCAACTGGAGAATCTAGTAGAGGAATAATATTTTTAATTAGTTCAACATGAGCTTGATTACACAACTCATATAGGTCTGTTGCATTAATATCCTGCGTCAAGGGAATTTCAATCTGACCTAGAATTGGACCTGTGTCCACTCCTTCATCTAATTTAAACAAAGTAACACCCGTTTTCGATAATCCTTTAATTATCGCCCATGGAATAGCTGCGCGTCCTCGACCGATCGGCAATAATGTTGGGTGCATTCCCAATGCACCTAAATTGGATGCATTTAGAACATCTATGCTAGCAATTTGAGACCAACCAATTATAAACAACCAATCAATTTGCGAAGATTTAATTAACTGAATCGTTTCTTCTTCATTTATATTTAAAACCTTATGTAACTGAATTTTTTTTTCTGAGCAAAAGTCATCTAAGTAGATTCGGCCAGACTTTTTCGTGCCAACATGATCTTGCAGCGTTATTACAAGATCTAAAGAACCATTAACTTCGTAGATGGCCTCCATGCATGCCATACCCAGTTCCACACATGTTACAAATCCTAACTTCATATTAATCCTAATATACTGGGGGCTTTTTAAATAAATATAAAAAAGTTTTTAATATAATTTTAACATCGTTTAAAAATGAAATACTCTCTGCGTATGACTTATCAAAATTTGCTTTCTGCTCCACTTTCATACCATCAAATGAATTAATTTGAGCAAGTCCAGTTAAACCTGGAAAGCAGATTAAAACTCCATCTGACTCACGAGCATTGATTAATTCAGATTGACTAAGAAGTGGTGGCCTTGGGCCAACCAAGCTCATATCCCCCCTCAATATGTTAATTAGTTGGGGGAGCTCATCGATATTGGTTCTTCTAATAAATCTTCCAATCCAGGAAAGTTCAATTTCTCCCATTTTATCCGATGGAATATCACCGGTATTAATGGGCATGCTTCTAAATTTGTAAAACTTGAACATCTTTCCAAAGCGACCCACACGCTGCTGGGCAAATAATACGGGCCCCGGGTCTACCAACTTAATAAACAAAGCAATAATAAGCATTAGTGGAAAAAATACAATGACAGAACACAAGGAAATTGAAATATCAAAAACTCGTTTTCCAATTTTCACATACATAGTTCACTAGAATCCTAGTTGAAATACTGTTTGGAATGCTTCAGAGTAAGACTGACCACTCTGGCCTCCCCTATATGCCGCTAGACCTTTAATTCCCTCAATACTTCTAGGATGAGGAAAATCACGCATCACATTACGATAACACGATAACGCTTCTATTTTTTGATCAAGCTCTTGATCTATTTCAACATATAAATTAGGACAAAAACTTTTATTATTCACATTGAATGACCAATCAGTTGCCGAAGAAATTTCCATGAAATGTAAAGATTGAAGCGGTGGAAATTTATTCCGTCTTTGAAAGTAACGACTCGCTGCCATACAAGCTTTTGAAATTTGACCATGATCATCGTTTAAGTCATCAATATAATGAGTAAATATTCTAGCTGGTTTAAATTCAATTATTTGCTTTTCAATGAATTGTACAATTTCGAGGTGATCCACGTTATTCATTCTAATATTTGGAAAATTACCTAAGACAGGTTTTTCAAAACCAACTTTTTTATTAGCAAAAATCATATCTGAATATAATTCTTGTTCCGATGGGCGTAAATCACGAGCATCTGCGTTTCCACAAAGAATAATTGGCTGAACGATTTCGCCTTGCTTAACTAATTTTGCGCCAGATGCGCCAAACCCAAGAATTTCGTCATCGGGATGGGCTACAACTAATAAATTAATGGTCATGAAAAACTCTTCTCTGAAAATATTTCAAGTAAACTAATGTAGATTATATTCTTTTGCTGTTTTAAAAAGCGACTCTTTTGCGTTATAAGGGGGATTCCAATCCAATAGATTTCTAGTTTTACTGATATCCACCTGAAGTGATGAGCAAAGCTTAATTATTAAATCTTTTCTACCAACTAATATTGCCAACATTTTTAAGACATTATGTGGAACAGGTAGCAGTCGTTTTTTAGCATCAAGCGCATCCCCGAGAATATCAAGCAATTGTGATGTAGAAATATCATCATTATCAGAAACCATAAAAATTTGATTTGCTGCGGCAGGATGCTCAATACACACCAATATCAAATCAACTAAATTATCAAGCGCCACTAAACTACGCTGATTTTTAATCGCTCCTAATGGCAAAGGTATTCCACGACTTAACCAGTGCATCATGATTTCAAAATTTGCCTTCACACCTGGACCATAAACCAATGGAGGACGAATTATCACAACTTCCTTTCCCATTTCATCTGCAATCTCCCTCAACCCTTTCTCAGCTTCGTATTTCGACAACGCATAAGGGCCATCAGGATTAGGGGTATCATCGGCAGAAAAACAGTGATCTGGTTCTGTTTGCTCACCATTTACCTTCACAGAACTTAAATAAATAAATCTTTTAACACCATTACGAAAAGCTTGTGTTGCTAGATTTAACGTTGCGTCAACATTAATCTTCCGAAACTCAGTTAGGGGATCTTTCTCTTTTTCATCCAATATATGAACACGAGCAGCTGAATGAATTATTACGTTAATATTTGAGGTTGCTACAGTCCAATCTATTTTCGAGCTTAAATCGCCTGTAATTATTTCATGGAGTCTCGTCTCAGAATCAATCGTTTTTTGACGAACACTCGCCACGACTTCATAATCCTTTTTTAATAATGCAGAAGCCAATGCTTTTCCAACAAAGCCGTTGCTCCCTGTGATTAGAACTTTTTTCAATTTATTAATTTCCTAGGTTTTCTAATCAGCTCCATTGCTTTTAAAGGTAACCTTGACATTACAAAAAATATATTAGTATAAACTCCATTACTCTTACACGCTTTTACCATTTCAGCACCAATTATTAAGTTGCTTCGAATACCTGATGTACTAATACCCCCAAGTCGCATCTTAACCAGTATTTTGTCTATTTTCGTATAATTCACATGTCTTATCAGAAATATTCGAACAAACATCTCATAATCTGCGGCGATTTTATATTCTTGGGAATATAGCCCTACATCATCGTACACAGATTTTTTTATAAAAGTAGCTAAATGAGGTGGCATCCAACCAAATCTTAATTTCCATGGACAAAAGCGTTCTGAATTATAGGATCTAACAACTTTGTCTTTGTCTGAAAAATCCACATACACCATCTTCCCAATAATTACATCTAGATCGAGATTATTTTGAAATTCACTTACAACATCAGATATTACTCTCGAATTTGCATAAAAATCATCTGCATTTAGAATCCCAATTATATCTCCAGTTGCGGCCACAATTCCTTTATTCATCGCATCATATATACCATTGTCTGGCTCTGAAACAACAGATTGAATTTTATCTGAATATTCACGAATGATAGAAAGCGTTTGATCAGATGAATTGCCATCAATAATTATGTATTCAATATTTTTATACCTTTGAGATACAACTGACTCTATTGCATCACGAATCGAACTCTCCGCATTATAAGCTACCGTAATAATGCTGACTTTCACATTAGATAACATTGATAATATGCAGGTGTTTTAATTTTTAGTTCCAGATATATATTAATTAATTTTGATTGATAGCCATTTTGTAAACGTTAATATGCTTTTCAACACAAAACTCTAAACTAAGTCGATTTTTAACTTCTTCTCTAGCCAAATTACCGTATTCTACTCGTTTACTGTGACTAGCAATCAAGTCATTAATTTTATTCGCCATTTCATGATAGTTACCAACATCCACAATATCACCGGATACACCGTTTTTGATGTATAGGGGAACATCACCAACATTTGTTGATACAATTGGTTTAGCCATGCTCATCGCCTCCCAAACAGAGATTGGGGAAGATTCCGCAACTGATGAACATACATAGATATCAAATAAATTAAGCCAAGGCCTAATATCATCTTGCCCTCCGACGAAGCTTATGTCTACTAAGTTTAGATCGCTTACTAATTTTTCTAGGCGTTTATAATATTCGTTCTGGCTATCAAAAACTGCTCCAACAACGATAAAATGAACATTTTGATTCTTTTTAGCTACTTCAGATGCTGCTCGAATAAAAGTATCTATTCCTTTAATGCGATTGATATTTCCAACAATACCAACAATAGTTTTACCAGCCCACTTTTGATTGGTAAAAACTTCGCCCGAACACAAATTATCCGGTGAAAAATGTGATGGATCCACCGGAGCAGGAATAACGATCTGAGGCTTATTACGAGAGATTAACGGAGCATAGTATAACTTTGACTTTTCCGATGCGAACACATAAATATCTGCCAATCCAGCCATCGTTGCAAATAATCTACGAAAGAAGCTAGGCACATAAGTATCATTTAGATGCCAAATAACTTTTATTCCAGCCAGCCTACCCGCAATAGCACCCTTGTATTGCCAACTACCGCCACTTACGTGAACGATATCAAAATTTTTGTGCTTTAAATACCTAACGAGATGAAACAATTCAACAGAAGACAAAAACACGTATCTAAGCGCTACCCTAAAATCTTTTGTGATCCGACTTAACTTAAACATTTTGTAATTTATATTACACGAATCTAATTTTTCCCTAAATCTTTCCGAATCTACCCGTGGCATTATTACTGTTGTGTGAATTTGCTTTCGCATTGCGCAAGCAACATTAGCAATTCGAATCTGAGGACCACATAATCGAGCATCTTCAATAACATTCGCAACTCGTATCATGCTATGTTGTTATGATTATCCCTAAGAAGGCTTGTTACTGTCTTTGCTAATCCGTCTTTTAAAGATGTCGAAGAACTCCATCCAAGATGAGAAAGCGCTTTTGAAGTATCAGAATAATTTCGCATTACATCACCAAGACGCTTTTCCCCAAATGCTATCTTCATCGATTGACCAGTAATTTCTTCAAATACTGGCCGTAAAACAGCAAGTAACTGATTTAAAGATAGCTCAGAACCAGTAGCAACTTGATATGTCTCTCCACCATAATTACATTCACTTGCCTTTAAAATCGCTTCAATTAAATCATCAATATAAATAAAGTCTCGGGTTTGGCTACCATCACCATAAACTTGGCATTCAACATTTTTTAACGCTTGCTGAATGAATTTAGCAACTACACTTGATTTGTTTTTTGACCGAGGCCCATAAACGTTACCAAATCGTAATGCAATTGTATTTACACCAAACGTTTGAAAAAAGGCTGAACAATAACCTTCACCAGCCAATTTACTCGCTCCATATGGCGATACCGGATGAGGCGCCAATTCTTCATGTATGGGTGGCTCAACCACACCTGCAGGCGCACCGGATGAAGCAAATATAAATTTTTTGATACCATTAATCCTGGCTCCTTCTAGAAGATTAAATGTGCCAATAACATTTGCTTCCATATCCATTCGAGGGTTTTCCACGGAAGGTCCAACGCCTGTATTCGCAGCTAAATGGACAATACAATCCGACGATTCAGTTAAAAGCTGACATGCCTTAGCATCAAGGATATCGGAAACTATTAGTGAGACCCCATTAACTCCGACTTTATCCTCTAAAGTACACTCTGTGAAGTTACATACTTCGGATAAATCTTCACGGGATCCAACACTTAGATTGTCTAATACAATAATATTAGACTTTGGATTGAAATGTAAAATTTTGGCAATTAATGATGTTCCAATAAATCCACAGCCACCAGTGATAACCCAATTATTTACCACTTTATACCTCTGAACATAGTCTCTTTCCGAACCGATTCCTTGTACTTTGTAGCCAATAAAATCATCTTTTCCAAAGATTCCTGAGTGAGATAGTGCGGCTCCACGCCTAAATCTTTCAATCCTTGGTAAGTAGGATTATAGTAATGCTCTTCAAGCTCTTTACGGGGATTTTCTAATTTTTTGATTTCCACGTTATACCCAAGCCTATCACCAACTTGCTTCACCAAGTCTGCCAACTGATTTGCAGAAAAAGTTTCCATGATTTGGTTAAAAATCCTTAATTCACCACTGTCCGCTGGATTTTCCGAAGCAATATTTAAACATTGCAAAGTGTCCTTAATATTCAAATAGCCTCGTGTTTGACCGCCCTTGCCGTAAACTGTTAATGGATAGCCCACAACAGCTTGCACAATAAATCTATTTATAATAGTCCCAAATATTTCGTCATAATTAAAAATTGTTTTTAATCGATCATCTATCTGAGATTCATTTGTTTCTACGCCATATACCGGACCTTGCATCAAATCTGTAACTTTTAAATCCCAGGTTCTGACTCCAAACCATAATAAGTCAGTATCCATTATCTTGGAGGTATGATAAATCGATGACGCTTGACGGGGAAATAGAAATTTACCACTTCTACCTTTGTGCTCTATATCAATCCAGCCTTCCTCTATATCAATATTTGGCGTTCCATACTCACCCATAGTGCCCAATTTTATGATATGAGTTTCAGGAGAAAAGTCTTTAACGGCAAACATTAAATTATTAGTGACGAGCAAGTTATTATTTAGAGTAAAATTTGCTGTTTTATAATCCATAATCGAATAGGGTGCCGAAGGCTGTTCAGCATAGTGAACCACAGTGTCAGGTACACCAGAATATGAGGTTTTAATCGCCCAATCGTACTTGATTTTACCGTGAAAAAAAGAACGCATCAATTCGGGGTCAGATAAATCCCCAATTACCACCTTAATCTCAAAGCCTGTTTTTTCATACCAAAGCTGCGCTCTTTCTACCAGATTCGGAACAGGATATAGCATAGAAACATCAATATTATCTGACACATGTCGACGAAAATAATTATCAACAACAGTTACCTTATGCCCTTTTGATGAAAATTGCATCGCAGTTGGCCAGCCTAAATAACCATCACCACCAAGTATTAATACGTGTGACATATATTGCTCCCTATTTTTTATCACCGGGCCAATAACGCTTAGACGGCTCTTCTAGTATGGGCTCTTCTAGTAGCCTGTACTCAGATAAAAATTGGCCTAGTTCATCTTTGCTCATAAAACTCTCGTTTTCTGATATGTAAGGATTTGTTACCTTTGATGAAATGACATCTTTATAATCGTAATCAATATGTCTATATATACCACGAAAGGCAGGCAAAACTGAAAAGTAATCATCTAATTCAACCGCTCTTCTTGTTTCTTCACTACTCATTAATTCTTCATATAACTTTTCGCCCGGCTTACTACCAATTTCTATGATTTCGATTGAAGAAAGGGCAAATCCAGATTTCTCGGCTAACTCACTAATCATCACACTTGCCAAATCTTTGATTCTAATAACAGGCATTTTTGTGATAAATACCTCGCCGCCTATTGCTAGGTCTGAAGAATCAACAACTAATTTTACGGCTTGCTCAATACTCATCACGAATCGTGTCATTTCAGAATCAGTCAAAGTAACAGGACCACCTGTTTGAATTTGACGCTTAAAAATTGGGATCACGGATCCGCTGGAACCCAATACATTACCAAATCTTGTGGCAGCAAACACAGTTTCGCCAGAATGATGCGTTGAATTCGCAGCTGTAATTATTCGTTCACCCATCAACTTCGATGTACCCATCACATTCGTGGGATTCACCGCCTTATCCGAACTTGTAAAAATAACTTTCCCAACCTTCCGTTCAGATGCCACTCGAACTATATTATTCACGCCGTGTATGTTGGTTTGAATCGCATCCATTGGAGAACGCTCACACATAACAACATGTTTTAGCGCTGCAGAATGGAAAATTACATCCACATCAATAATTATACTTTTTAATCTTTCGTAATCACGGATATCTGCTAAAAAAAATCGAACTCTTTCATCCTGTAGATAATCCTGTTCTTGAAAAAAAAGCTGCCCCTCATTATTATCTAAACACAAAACTTCCGCTTCAGGCTTAGAAGTTAAAATATATTCCAACAAGCTAGATCCAATTGTTCCGCATGAACCTGTTATTAAATATCTCATCGTTTTGTTTACCATTCAATCGTCCAGTTTAAGAATTTTCGCACCCCAAGAGCTTCACCAAAAGGTAGAGCAACAACTAACAACTTTCCACAAAAAAAACATAAATTGGTATTTTCAAATTAATTTCATGCTAAATTCTTATTAGAGTTAAATCGTTCTATCCACTAGTAATCTAAAATTGAAAGTTCAAGAAGAGAGAAATATGACCAAAGTATCTTTCAAATAATAAATTCAACACAATTATATCAAACAATTTAACGCGGCAGCTGAATAACACGCTTCAAACAATGTATTACTATAGAATTAGAAGATATTTGGACTAACGCCAAAAACAATATCAACCAACTCCTCAAAATAAAAGGATAAATAACCAAAGATTTTAGAGCAAAACGTCTCGCATTTTTATAATCTTTTCCTTTATAAAAAATATTTGACGTATTCGCCATCATCCAAGATTTAATCGCTCTCGCTTTCAATTTTTGCGATGGGTTTTCTTTTACCCACATATCAAGATGTTCATTTCTTACATTATTCGTCGCTTCAACATGCAACGAAATAGATGAAGCACTTGCGCTATCAGAATGCTTGGTCAATTGACCAAGTTCACTTGAAAGATATCTAAATTCGCCCAACTTTGATAGCCTCATCCAAAAGTCACAATCTTCTGCCGTTATAAACTCTCTCTTTTCTTTAAACCCACCCTCGCGCAATGCTACAATTCGGTTTACAACCACTGATGATGTTACAAAAAAGTTCCCATACCTTAAAAGCTTGAATTGTACATTATTCAATACTGAGATTTTATTCTTATTACTACTTAACCGACTACCACTGGAAACCACCATATCATGCGCGAAGAAAATAACGTTTGGATTTAGAACAATATTTCTATGAATAATTTCTAATTTTTCCTTAAACCAACAATCATCTGCATCAAGAAATGCCAGCCACTTCCCACTAGCATTCTTAATCCCAACATTTCTAGAGTACGCAATTACGCCGTTATTTTTAACATAAAAAACTTTTACCTTGACGCTATCGAGTTCGTTCAGAAACATTTCCGAACCATCAACTGACGAATTATCAATTACGAGGATTTCAAAATCTTGAAAAGATTGGCTCAATACCGAGTTAATCGATTTTTCTAAAAATTGTTTGCTATTGTACGTTGGTATGATAACTGAAAAAAAGGGATTATCTTTCATCGAAGAACCATTTAATTAAACTCAATTATTCCACATAGTCATCTTACAAGTAAAAACTATGACCCGGCCTTACACATCGTTATCCGACAAAGTTTACTCTTATCAGAGCAAGAAATTATACTATTCATACAAATAGCGTAAAATACAAAAAATAAAAAAACACTGGTCACCCTAAACATTGATGCATAATGGAGTAACGACATAAAACAAAAAAATATTGCTGCGAGTGATGGCAATGCTTCAGTGCAAATTGATCGAGTTTTAATGTAGCAATACGCTGGATACCAAAATAACCAAATTATAATAAAAGTGTGAAAAATTCCGTACTGCAAAAAAAGCCCCAACAGAGCGATCTCAGTATGAATACTTTTACTTTCAAAACCTTCCGCATGACCAACTAACAAGTAAGGTAAAGCTGAAATCATTGAGTCGATACCAAGCTGCTTGGTCATTCCTTCCCAATCACCATCTGGCCCTATTCTAGAGAGAAATATCGTCATTATTTCCCAAAATAGAAAAATTAAAACACCCCCACCAAGCACAGCAAATACAAAATACATATAAATCGATAGATTTGGCTTTCGAACCAAAAGATACATAGAAAAAAGTGAAACTGTAAACATTACAGCGATTATATTTGTAGCACTTTGAGTCATCGTCAAACCAATTAGCGCAAAAAGACACAAACCTAAGTGTAGAAATTTTCTCTTCAACATAAAACTTATGCAAAAAAATGACACAATCATGCCTAGAATATTTGCAGCATCATGTGAGTTCCCTGTATAGCCTCCTACTCTAAAATAAGTTCCAGCTGTTGTGCCTAAACCACCAGAAGAATCAGGACGTAGTTTTAAATTATATTCTATCAGACGCTCACTTCCTCCCGGGCCACTTAGTGAAATTAAAAAATTATCTATAACAGAATAACCAATAACAATCGTAACAACTATCACCACTAATTTTAAATAATGTGTTGAAACGCGTAAGAACACAAAAACAATATACGGAGCAATATATAAATATAGAACAGCAGGCGAAAAGGGAATACCTAAAACTAAATCAACCGACGAATTTGCAACACCAAGAAGCAAATTGATTTTAAAAAGATTTCTTAATATTACGAACTGAGATCTCCTAAAGCAATCTTTTTTTAAATAACCGTATACTGACAAAGTTAACAGAACGAAAGAAATTATAGGGTATACAATTGATGGAGGAATATTAAAGTTAATAACCAAGATCCCACGAATGGAGCCCATAATTATGAATAGCACTACCAACCAGGTGCATAGCGAATTTAATTTAGGAGCATACAATAATCCTAATTTTGATTTATAACTCAAGTGCAGCATTTGCAATCTCTATTAATCTGCAAATCAATTAAACCTATTAAAATCTCATTATTAAAAACACATTTAATGTATCACTACTAATCTGGACACATGGGCACGCTACTTTTTTCTTCTACCGCTATCAATGCACATTTTGCTGAAAGGCTTCTTATTCCATTCGATATTTCTCACCAGACTGAAACTATTAAACTACTAACTGGGTTATAATTCTGACTAGAATGTAAAATACCAGCTACTCTATAATTCCAAAAAACTGTTGACTACAAATAGGGAAAAAATAAATTCGCTCCTTAATCCAGATATCTAACCAGCAACTCAGATATTCTTGCTACCTACTAATCATCTATACTCATAAACTTTAAACTATTTCCTGAGAACAAAAACGAAGTAGATTATCAATTTCTTCATTAACAGCATTTTTATTATTCGCTTCAAAACCTGAATTTAATAACTTAGTTACTTTATAATCCAGCATCCCAGGGTTTTCATTAGTGGAAATTTTACTAAATTGTAAATCAACTTTAACTCCAGCTGCTAAATACACCCGCTCAGCAATGAGTTTGGCCATTTCCATAATTGATGGACTCCACATCCCTCCGACGTTAAACATTCCATCTCCTAGCTTCCCAACACTCACACTAAGCAAGTGCTCAATTACTCTACAAACCTCAGACAACGCGATAAAATCACGTTTTTGGCTTCCGGATGACCTCAATACCATACAATTTTTAGTCATCGCCTGGCGGCACAGATCATTTACCAACAACATCCAACAATTTACATCCTTGTGTACTGGCGCACCAAAAGAGTTAGATAGACGGATTACAATACCTTCTATTTTACCTGCTTGACTAGCGTGTAATACTGAATTTTCACCTGCCAAATGCGATGTGGCATATGGATGAAGATTGAGTGGGCAATTTTTTTCGGTAATGGAGCCAACTAGAGGACTGGCGTATACGTGAGCGGTCGACAGATAAATAAATCGTCGAACGCCTGCTTTAGTGGCTGCGGCAACCAAACGCGCGGTAGACAAACCGTTAAATTCTAATGCCCGAACCTCGTTAGTCACACAATCCTGAGCATTCATCCCAGCCGCTTGAATTACAATATCGATATCGTTACAAATCGCCTCTAGCGCAGGGGCATCATCCCAGATTGTCTTAACTACTTTTGCTTGCGGAAGCCAATCAGGTGAATCACTTAACTCACGCGATCCAATTGTGATTTGGTGTCCCGCCTGGGAACAATATTGTGCTACCCGACCACCTACAAAACCAAATCCACCAGTAATCAATATCCGCATGCGTTACAAATTTAGCACACCCAAGGTGCGCCTTCAGCCCATAACGATTCAAGAAGCTCATGATCACGTTTGGTATCCATGCAATGCCAAAAACCGTCATGCTGATACGCCATCAGCTCACCAGCTTTAGTTGCCTGCTCTAATGGCTCTCGTTCTAACAGGGTGTTATCGCCCTCGATCAAATTAAAAAATGCTGGTTCAATCACAAAAAATCCACCATTAATCCAGCCTTCATGCAACTGTGGCTTCTCCTGAAAATTGGCAACGCGCGTGCCATCTAATTCAAGTTCGCCAAAACGCGCAGCGGGTCGTACAGCCGATACTGTAATCATTTTGCCATGACTTCGATGAAAATCCAGTAACGCATCCAAGTTAATATTTGCCACACCATCACCGTAAGTTAACATACAGGTCTCATTTCCGATGAAAGATTGTAATCGCTTAACTCGGCCACCAGTCATAGATAACTCACCTGTATTTACCAAAGTCACATCCCAGTCCACGGTGTCAACCTGATGAGGGGAAACGCTACCTGAACCGAGGTTAATAGTAAAATCCGAATTAAGTGACCGATAATTAAGAAAATACTCTTTAATTACTTCTGGCTTATACCCTAACGCCACATAAAAATCTTTGTGTCCAAATTGAGCATAAGTTTTCATAATATGCCAAAGTATAGGTTTTCCTCCTACGGGTACCATTGGCTTAGGAATAACATCAGTGTATTCGGAAAGACGTGTACCAAAACCACCAGCGAGCAAAATAACCTTCATAACCTAGCTCCAATCATATTCAAATTCGGACAACTCTAACCTTTGAGCTTCATTAGGATCATGTTGAATACTTGCAATATTCAACACCAAACTTTTTGGATCTACCCTACCTTGAAAACTAAACCAAATTCCAGGAGGAACAGTAAGACGCATATAGCGATCAATTCCAATCTCTTCCGTACGATATCCCTCAGCATTGCCCATACAAAACACGAAGCGAACGTTCCCAACTGGTACAACAAGATTCATCGTCATTTGAGTATGGCGCTTCCATCCTTTTACAACACCAATTTCAACCCAAGAAAAATAAGCTTCACCAAAACTGGAATAGCCTATATCGTCTTGTTTCAAGGCGTGAAGCACATTACCCCCAGCGGTGGGTATACAAGCTAGTGGTGCAATTAAAATATCATCCAAACTTATTTCGCCCACAGCAATTCTTGCTCCTTAGCAAATTCCGTATATGCTTCAATCTGCGACCGTGTGATATCAGCAATCATCTCAGGCTTTTGGTAATAGGAGCGATACCATTCCGCTGTCATTCGAACAGTATCTGTGAATCCCATCACAGCTCGCCATTTCAAAAAATGTAACGCTTTATCACAATTGAGCTTAAGTAACCCTGATTCATATGGTCCCGCCGACGTTTGTGATATATCCTTCCAACGAACCTGTTCCCAATGCAACGACATTTGCTGAACCAACTCCATCACACTATGATCTTGGTGCATTAATGGTCCAAAATTAAAAGCTTCACCATGTAATTCTGGTCTCTGACTCAAAGCAACGGCGAGATTTAAATAACCACTTAAGGGCTCTAACACATGCTGCCATGGTCTTGTAGAATAAGGATTCCGGAGCAAAACCTCATTGTCTTTCGACCATGCCTTGACGCAATCAGGAATAATACGGTCTGCAGCCCAGTCCCCTCCACCAATCACATTACCTGCTCTAGCAGACGCAATTCGGACCACACTTTTTTCTATTGGAAAATATGATTTAATATGGGAACGAATAGCTAGTTCCGCTGCACCTTTTGATGCACTGTATGGGTCGGGCCCTCCCATTGAATCTGTCTCACGATAACCCCACACCCATTCGACATTATCGTAACACTTATCACTTGTGATCATTACGGCGACACAAGACTTTTCTAATTTGCGAAGAGCTTCAAGCACCTGCAGTGTACCCAGCACATTTACCTGCCAAGTTTCAACGGGATCATCATAAGACCGTCGCACAAGTGCTTGAGCAGCCAAATGGAATACAAAATCAGGTTGCTCAGAAAGAATGGCGTCTTCTAACTCTGCTTGATTTCTAATATCGACGCGAATATCAGTTATTCTATCGGCAAGCTTAGCAACCTCATAATGAGATGGGACGCTCGGTGGATCTAGAGCAATTCCAACAACATTCGCACCCAACTTTTCAAGCCATGCAGTAAGCCAAGATCCCTTAAATCCGGTATGCCCCGTAACAATAACGGTCTTTCCACAAAATAAATTTCTTACCATAATTGATTAATTAAATACCTTTTTTTCAAATAGATTGCAAATTTAGCCGATCAGATAAAATCTAAATTTAAAAATATTAACCGAAAACTCTGAAGTAATTATACTGCATCACGCACACCTTTCTATTGGCAAAATGTGAGCAGACTCCAAATACACATGCCAACAGACTAGTTAATTTTAACCAATCACACGTCTGTCGCATAAACAAATAGGATTCTTTCCCCTCATGATGTTAATAAAAATTTATTTAATACCAGAATTGCGGGTTGAGAACAGAAGTATCAAGTTTTTTTACAAACTTCACGTTCCTAATATCCGTTGAAGACAAGTCAAACGCATAGGAATCACCAGTAAACAATCTTTCCATAATCTTTATGTCTCCTTCACTTCCAATTTCGCAACAACTGAATCGTCTTTAATCATAGATTCATAAGTACCCTTAGCAACAATTTTTCCATGCTCCAACTTCACAATCAAATCACAAGTTTTCAGGGTGGTCAGACGATGAGCAATAATCAAAATTGTAAGATTTCTATTAAGATCACCAATTGCATCCATAACTGCTTTTTCAGTGACGCTATCCAGTGCGCTGGTTGCTTCGTCGAGAACAAGCACCGTCGATTCCTTATAAAGAGCTCTTGCAATTCCAATACGTTGTCGTTGACCACCGCTCAGTCGAACACCTCGTTCGCCTACAATGGCGTCATATTTCTCAGGTCCACTTTCGATGAATTCTGAGATTTGAGCTTGATTTGCGGCTCGTCTAACACGATCCATATCTATTTGATCAGGAGAAATCCCAAAGGCTATGTTCTCTGCAATCGAAGCGTCAGCAAGAAAGATATTTTGTGGCACGTGAGCGATCGTGCTTTGCCACGCTCGACGATTTTCGCTACTAATAGGCTGCTTATCTACGTAAAGATTTCCGTCCGAGAATTCTAACAAAGACATAAACAAATCCAGCGCAGTACTTTTACCACTGCCAGTACTACCGATGAATCCAACCCGCGCGCCTTTAGGTATATCCAAACTAATTCCATCTAACACCCAAGGTGTCTCACTCTTGTATCGAAAACACACGTTGTCAAAACTAATAATCTCATTAAACAACAGCGGTTTAGGTAATGGGTGATTAATGTGGTCTGGGAGTGGCTGTTCCAACAAATTCAGCACATCAACCAAAGCTGCTCTATTGCCAGACACATTAGCCCAGTTGCCATACAATATTTGTAACAATGGAAGCAACCGCTGCGCACCCAAAGCCAATGCACCTAGAATTGGAAGCGCTGCTCCCACCCCTCCTGATCGACCACTCATCACAAAAGCTAAGACAGCAATCATTACCATGCCTAAGGATTCCATCGCAAATCGTGGAGCGACTGTTATGTAAAGATTTTCCCCACGAGCCCTTTGTAACTTATGTATTGCCTTGCTATAGGAGTTGCTATAAATGGCCTGAACGCCGTCTAATAGAACATCTCGTATTGCCCCTAGACCTTCTTGAAGTGATTTAACAACTCGAGTTTGCTCTTCTGCAATACACACACTATTGCGACGCAACCGATTACGTGTCGTCCAGGCAATTAACGCATAACAAAGACCAAAACCAAACATCGCGCCGAACGCAACGACTGGATCAATTAGAAGCAATGTTGCCAGAATAGCAACAAATAAAATTGTTGACGTAATTGCTGTAACCAACGAAACCAAAACACCAGTGGCACTTGCAACTTTCTGAGTTATGCCGCTAATAATTTCGCTACTGCTTCTCGCCACATGTACGCTATAGGGTTGGTATAATGTTCGACGGTACACCTCCACACTAAGATCTGCGCCTGTACTATTGGCAAGCCGAATACTCACCCATTGCAATATCAATCGCAAACTGCCTGCAATTAGCGCCGCAATTGCAAATGCCATTGTAAGTGGGAGGACCAAATTATCAGATGAGGATATTCCGAACAAATTAGCAGCATTCGAAACAATAGGATATTCAAATACTTTTTCTGGCTGAGTTAGAACACCTATAAAAGGCACAACCGAACCCAAACTTACTACTTCGGCAATAGAGCTAATTAAGGCTAATCCCATCAGTAGAAAAAACTGGTTGCGGCGTCGACGCTTAACATGCTTAAAAATATTAATTAGTAACGCGATGAGGCTGTTACTTGAATTGCTATTTTCTATCATTTACAAATTTTTACTTTTTGCATAAACCAAATCAATTTTATGAAATACTGTCGATTTCACAGTTGAAATCGATATATTTTCAAGCCATTTCAAATACAGAATATAAAACTGCTTGGCAACTTGTTACATTTGCCTGAAAAAACTGGAAAATTAAAAATGTGAATAGGGCTTTTCGCTAAACATTGTCGCAGTACTTGAGCGATCTCACTTTAACCCCTTAACCAATTTGATATTCAATAGTTTGTATTTGATAATCTTTTACTGGAATTGCACACAATTTATTTCATTCCTGATCCTAAAACTATCATTTGCTTTGTTTATTCTTTGCCCATAAAAGTATCTCATAGTTAATTTATAGTATTCCTCCAAAGCTATAACATTTCTAGGTAATAGAATCTACTTTTTGCATTAATAGTCCTTCTAAACAACTTTTTTATCGCTATATTATATAATCTAAAATTTCGACTCTCTCAAACGCTGCAAACACAAGCATTAAATTGAATAAAAAACAATCCATATTAATTAATATGTAGAGGCATGTTCAATGACTGAACACTCTAGGAGGAATGAGATGAAATGTCAAAATAAAGTATCGTATTTCATCAAAATCGATCACTTTACGTGTAAAAAATCAGCGACTTAATATCAAGATCACTTTTGGTTTATATTCAACGGATCTACCATTTACAAAATAACTTGTTGCGGTCAAAATACCTATGCCCTTCTACTTTATAGTCATTTTGATTAATCCTCTGTTACTCGGAATGCAGCAAAATGTATATCACAAATCATTGTGACTGGAATGGCAACACTATTTCGTACCTAGGCTATTTTCAATTTTATTTACCTGATCCTTTCTCAATTGTTCAAACTTAACAGGTGACAAATACTCATTGAAGCTGTGCGGTCGATCATGATTGTAGTGACCAATGAATTCATCAACTAACCATTTCATTTCAAGTATCTCAATCAAACGAGAATGCTGATAAATGGTTTCAACCTTGAACGTTTTAAAAAAGCTTTCAATTACTGCGTTATCCCAGCAGTTCCCTCATCCACTCATGCTTTGTTTTAAGCCCCATGCCTTGAGTAATTTTCGATAATCATTACTGATAAACTGACATCCTTGATCTGTGTGCACCATGAGCCCCTTGGGCGGTTTACGGCTCCACAATGCACGCTGCAACGCGAGTTCGGTTAAGTCAGAGCGCATATGTGGCGTGGTGGCAAAACCAACCACCCGCCGTGAATAAAGGTCAATATAGGCTGCCAGATAAAGTTTTCCTTGCCGTGTCTTGATTTCAGTAATATCACCCACCCATACCTGATTGGGATAACTCACGTCAAAGTGTCTATTTACTAGGTTCGGCATAATCCGTGGATCATTAACTGACGCAGTGTTTTGTTTTTTAGCCTTTTTCTGCGTTTTTACTTTTAGTCCTAGGATCGTCAATAGCTTGCCTATTTTGCGGCGACTCATTCGAATGTCATTTTCATGTAACAGATAGCCCTTTATTCCTCGTGTCCCAGCATTTTCTTTTAAATCAAAAAAGGCTGTTTCAACCAATTGATAATCCTCGAGTGCGGCTTGTTCCTTATGTAAAGGATCAATTTGAGTCCAACTAAAGTAACTGCTCTTTTTAACGGATAGCACGCGACACATGGACTGCAGATCGAAAATCTCGAGATGTGAGGCTATCCAGGCGTATTTTATTTCTCGAGACTGGCAAAATACGCTGTGGCTTTTTTTAAGATATCGCGCTCTTGGGTGGCTTTTTTAAGCTCTGCTTTTAACCGTGTTATCTCTTGTTCTGGCGTCTCATTATTAAACTTAATTTTCGCTATATCATGTTCCTCTTTGTAACTACGAATCCAGCTGTACACGGCGGACTCAGGAACATTATGTTCTCGGGCAACTTGTGCCGCTGACTTATTTCCAATTAAAATTGCATCAATGACGTCTTTCTTTAATTGTTGATCGTATTTTCTGTTGGCCATGTTTTATCCTCTTCTAGGTGATATGATAATTCATCATCTGGGTACGGGATAGTGTAGCCACTCCAGACTGCATCTCCTGGAAGCATCTGAGAAAACTACACAACAAATAAGACATGGAATTCATATAACTACAATGTATCGGGAAATATTTTATAGTTCATTTTACAATTGTCCATTGCTACAAGATCTGCATCCTCACACAATTCATAATTTTCTCTATAGTAAGGATCTTCTCCTGTATAATCTTTGTATGAAACACTAGGCACTATATGACCTTGATAGTTTTCATTTGGCGTTATAACTCGCAAATTGGCAGTTTCAATTGCTGAAACAATACGACTTTCATTATTTGGCACAGGGTTGCGAGTATCTGAGAATTTTCCATACTCATAAAAATGTCCTTGGGATTGAGGGAAAAAACCATAGTCATAGCCTACAAACGTTATCTCAGTAAATCCCAAATACAGAGCAAGACCTAGCATTCCAGATAATCCTGAAGCCATTGATGTAAAACATTTATCCAACCGTGAATTCAAATATCCGTCAAATGGTTTATCAAAATGATGCACATAATGAATATTTTTACCACGAATCCCAAAAAAATTACTTAGACTACAAAAAAATTCTATATTTTCAGAAGAATAAACTTTTGATTTATGAAACGCACCATAATCATTTATTTCTATATTCCCTTTATAGGGATTTTTCCAATACGGGTAATAAAAAAAAGGATGCCCTTCATAATAATATTTTACATTAATTTTGTTGAAGTCTCGGTGCAAAAAAAGTGAACCACAACTAATAGCAATTTGATCATCGAAGTTTTTCAAATCAAAATATTTCAGGGACGCACCATTTCCAAATATATAACAGCCCTCTCCATGATGAATGCCTGAAAACTTTTTATTATACCCAAGACTTTTCTTTGTTAATTCAAATAAAACCTTATTTTTTATATTCATTCAATAATACTCATCTTAGTTTGGTAATTTTATGTTCAATGTATAATTTTATTCACCAAACTATTCCGCCCTCTCTATCGGAATAATTACGCCATTTAAGTAACTAGCAACGTCACTTAACACATAAACGACTATACCTGCATATTCTTCGGGCTTTGCTAAACATCTCAAAGGCATTCTCAAGGATACGTCAGAAAAATATTTAGGCTGTCCAACCTCACCACTCCCTATACAGCAAGTGGAACCAAACAATCCACTCTGAACGACTGAATGCGTTAAGGGCTTTACTACTCGCTCATTTTCCTAATCCATGATTCTCTATTGTTTTGGTTTAATTGCGCTTGACAGCAACATTACTTCCTGAGAAAAACGTACAAGTTTACTATGACTTCGCAATGATGAAGGCGCTAACAAAGCAAATAATTTAGTAGACAGAAGCAACCAAGGTTTTTCCCAAAGATAGGGTAACTGATAAAACTTCTCAGAATTTACACTTTCAAACCCATGTATGACAAAAATATCTTTAAGCGAAGTTTGTGTAAATGGTGTTCTATGTGTATAGTCTTCATAAAAAGTCTTAAAAACAACTTCCCAATCAGGAACTAATGTAATTACCTTACCACCTGGCTTTAACACACGAAAAATTTCTGTAACTAGTTTTTCAGGGTAATAAAAATGTTCTAGAAACGATTTGGAATAGACGACATCAAAAGTTTCGTCTTCAAATGGTATAGCATCAACTTCTAAATTCGCGCTCCGAATTTCAGAAGATGGACATAACGCCTTTGCCATTGAAGATTGATCAACACCATGACCTAATAATCCACAATTATTAAAACCCTTTAAAAACTCCCCTCGTCCACAACCAAGATCCAATATTTTCTGGTTTTCAGTTAATGAGTACCTATCAACCAAATAACGAGTTAACTGATCTGGGTATGAGGTATAGGGTCGTTCAGTTTCATTATAAATAACTTCGACATAATCTTTTTTTTGAATACTCATACTATAATTCCTGTACTAGCTCCACATACGTCCCTTCCGGTGCTTTACAGAATGCCACTTTTGCAAAACCGTCAGGGGTTAATTGAGGGGGAGAAATAAACTCTATATTCTCAGATTTTAAAGTTTGATAACATTGATCTAAGTTATTAACGCTCAAAGCAATATGAGTTATTCCCACATCACAAATTTCCTTTTTCTTTCGCTCACGCTTGTGTGATTTGAAATCTAATAACTCAATCATTTGCCCATCAGGACATGTCATTTTTACTGTTTTCACATCAACAAAATTTAGCCCTAACATCTCATCAATGTAACTACCTGACTCATCCATTGATTTAACAGCTTCAAACCCTAAAAGATCCTTATAAAACTTTAAGGAACTATCCAAGCAATCTACCACTATCCCTGAATGTCGAATATTACTAATCATACTTCCGCACTAATTTCTGTTATTGCTTCTGCCAAGACACTTATTCCTTCAAGTAATGCATCATCGGTAATCGTTAGCGGCGGGCCAATTTTGATAGACTCCCTTCCAGTATGAACAACCAGAAGTCCTTTCTGCATGCACCGCTCACAAACTTTACTTGTAAATAGAGCCTCCGGTAATCCACTATCTGGATCTTTAAACAGTATTGAAGCAATCATACCTTTACCCAACACATATGAAATCCTACTAGCAAAGTCTTTCTTAATATTATTTAAACTACTATGCATCAGATTACCTTTTCTCTCCGACTCCTTGATCAAATTTTTTCTTTCAATTTCCTCTAGAGTTGCTAACCCGGCGGCGCACACTAATGGATTTGCCGAATGAGTACTACTCATATTTCCAACCTCTGGCAGATCCATGACCTCAGAATTTCCAATAACTCCCGACAAAGGAAACCCTGAACCCATTCCCTTTCCGCAGCAAATTAAATCAGCTTTAACTCCATAATGCTCATAACCGAAACTTTTTCCCGTTCGTGCAAACCCAGCCTGCATTTCATCAAACGCAAGTAAAACTCCTTTGTCTTTGCAAACTCGTTCAATCGCTTTTACAAATGAATCTGGATAGAAAACTGCCCCCCATCCCTGAAAAGTTTCAAGCATGAATCCACATACATCCATATTCAGGTCAACACCTTTCGATTCAAGTAGATCTAAGCTTTGCTGTAGAAACTCTTCACCATTTTGCGGATCACAGTTCCATGGGTAAGGAAAGTTTATAAAATGGATATCAGGATCGGTGAAGCCAATCCAGCTTTTTTGTTGCTCGTTAGAACACATAAGCTGCGCACCCATGGTTCTCCCATGCCAATTACCTTCAATGCAAATGACACCACACTTTCTTTTCCCAATTTTTTGGCCATGCATACGCATCAACTTTAGCGCTGCCTCGGTTGCCTCTGTTCCGGCAGATAACAAAAAAGCCTTTTCAAAATGTGGTCCTGCAAATTTAACGAGCTTTTCTATATAATTAACACGTACTTCGCTCATATAAGCATAATTATGGACGAGTGGCTTATCCAGAGCAGACTTTACAGAATTGGCGACATGTCGGTTTGCGTGCCCAACATTTGCGACAAAAATAGTTGAAGTAAAATCTATCCAACGATTTCCACGCTTATCACGTATAGTGAAATCTTCTGCACTATCCCAAATAATTGGCATTTGCCCTTGCATAGATCTTGATTCAAATTTTTGCAGAGTGCGCGAAATTTCTTCTGTACCTACCGCGGGAATAGCGGTTTTAATTGTCCTATATAAAGTTTGAATATGCGGAACATTTACGGGTTTTAACGAAAATTGATAGCTCATTACATTACACCAAATAATTTATTAAAAATTTTAGTTTTTTATCTACAAGGCATTTAGCATATTCAAAGTCTTCATCAATGTCGATTTTGGTAAGTGCCGCCTTACTCGATAAAGAATTTGGACGTCCATGTCCAAATTCCACTCCGTCGGCGGCAGCCTTATGTGCCACGGACGTCCCCGTCACTCACGGTGTTCGCTCTCAGGTGACTGACGGCATGTCGTAGTGCATATCGCTAACCCCTTTCTTCCAGAAAGGCGCACGAATGCCTCTATGCCTACCGCGGGCTTGCAGTACTTCGCTCGCTATTCGCATAGCTCTCCATGTACTGCGGCGAATGACTGAGGGTGCCAAACATCCAACTACCCTATCTCTATGTACCAATTGTATTTCTTCTACAAAAGATGCTCACAACCCATCCACCACTCATCCATTTGGATTATATGTATCAGAACATAATTGCAGCCCAATATTAGCATTTTCAAATATTTTTAGAATCACCACATAGGCATTCTAGATAGTCGTTTTGAAACTCAAAACATGCATACACAGACTCAGACATTTTTTCCGCTAACCTAAAAGAAGTAGCATCAGGTGAGTTTTCAAACTTCACAATTGCTGCGTCGATGTGATCATTCTCTATTAGGCGGGGCGGGTAAATGGTCTTATTATGAACATAATCTGGTTTGTCTTCATCAACCTCCTCACAGCAATCAAGATAGTATTTTACAAACTCGTAATCAGTACTTTGATCTGTCGATATATCGCCAAGACGAATAAAGGACGCATCAGCCCCATATTTTTTTGCAAATTCAGAATAATCGACAGAACTGGTTGAAACAGCCACTGTATCTATTCGTTCGGATTTTAAGCAAGCAGCATTGCTGTCAGACATAAAAGGACATCCATTTAACAATTCAACATTTTCTGATGTACACCTTTGGCGTCTGCACGAGCTGGAAGTAAAGCAACAATTTTACTCATTTTCTGCCTCCCAAGTGAGGTTCCCTCGTAATTTTTTGGCAAATTAAACTTCTTTTTCATCCATAACAATATTTCCATCACCCATCGCTTTTTCAGTTTTCCGAACGGCACGAATCAATTGTCGAAAACCAGCAGGTTCAATAGAAGCTCCTCGATCGGAACCATATATTATCCGACCTAATATAATGAGCCTTTCTAACAAAATAATTCTTAAAGTCGTCGCAATATAAGAAATCGCCAACCCTGCTTCCTGACCACTGTAACCAAAACTAAAATCAAACTATTTTTGTAGTAATTTAATACCATTCAATTTTATTGGCTGCTGTGAGAATGAATATCCTCGCATTACTTACTCCAATGGGTATTTAGATGATAAGTAGTCTAAGAGCACAGATCCATAACGATTAATCTGGTAATCAATAAAGTCAAACTCCTCAGGAGAATCGACTTCGGTACATACAGGCGAATTAAATGCAAGCATGTTTGCTCCGAGCAACGTATCTTGATTTAATACATGCGAAGCTCTGACGACATCTACATACCCTACAGGAACATAAACATCCGCAAAGGCCTCTTTGGGCAAGTTTAAATATTCATCGCTTACTGCTGCTTCGGCCAATCCCGTAAAATATTTGCCTTTCTTTCGAAACCATTTTAAGGGTGATTCAGGCGCCTTGTGTGCGGATCGCAAAGAAGTTGCCGAGCTATCTTTCATAATGACTTCAACTGCTTCATCAATTATTTTGGGATTTCGCAATGGCGCCGTGGGACGAAGATGAACCCAATATTCTGGTACTTCGCCTTCGTTTTCATGCATCCACTGCATCGCATGTAAGAAAAACTCTTTATCGGTTGAAGTATCTAACGACAATTCGGGTGGCCGTAAAAATGGCACTTCTGCGCCATATAACTTAGAAAGCGCTGCGTAGTCACTTGAATCGGTTGAGACAATAATCCTTTCGATTTTCTTACTTAAATGTGCAGCAATGATACTGTACGCTAATAACGGATAACCCGCTAAAGATGCAATGTTTTTATCTATTACAGATTTAGAACCAGATCTTGCGGGTACTATCGCAATACACTTTTTATTATTAATATTATGCATAAGCAATTCGTTTTCGCGAAATTTGGTTGTTTAGAAAAAATTTAAATATCTTCTTCATCACGATATGCCCGCATATTAAAATTTGTCTTTTAGTTAGATTCCAGCAATGCTTCAAAAAAGCACCAAATTTTTAATCACCATAACCAAGCTCTATTGACCCACCACCTAACACGCACTCTTTAACATGAATACCTGCTATGCCAACAGCTTGCGCCTGAATATGGAAACTACACAAAACGACTTTACAAGGTTTCAAAATTTCGTCATTTTTCATATGTAAAAGGAGCCCCAACAGAGCAATCAACTCAAATCAGCTTAACTTTCCCGCTACTTACTCAACTAACTGGGTTATTTCCCTAAATTCGACAGCAGAAATTGTCGGTTTATTTCAACTTCATTGAACTTCAGAATGAGTTCTATATAATTTAATCCTCGGTTTTTTGAAGTAAAGAGCCATTTTCATCAATAATTTACTAGATATGCTTAATATCATTTTATCTAATTAAGAAACAAATATCCCTAGATTTCTTTAACTAAATTTCGCAACCTTTGTTCAATCTCTTTCCTATTACAATTCAAATTACAAATTCAAAAGTTATTCCGCTTCCCACGCTAAATGGCCACGCAATTTCTTGGCAATTGAAACTTCTTTTTCATGCATGCCAATACTTCCATCACCCATCGCTTTTTCAATTTTCCGAACCGCGCCAACCAATTGGCGAAAACCAGCAGGCTCAATGGAAGCTGCTTGATCAGAACCATACATTACCCGATCTAGTGTAATGTGCCTTTCTAACGAAGTAATGCCTAACGCCGCAGCGGCATAAGAAATGGCCAATCCTGTTTCATGGCCACTGTACCCAACATTACAATCAAATTTTTCTTGTAATGATTTGATCCCATTCAAATTTGCATCTTCGTCTTCCATAGGATAAGTCGAAATACAATGCATAAGCTCAAATGGACATGCTGCTTCACGAAAAATATTCACTGCATTTTCAATATCTGACACCGTACTCATGCCAGTTGAAATAAAAGTATGTCTCCCCTCGCCTGCGATCTCCTTCAATAAATCATCATAAACAATCATTGCCGAGGCAACTTTATTATAATTACAATCAAATTCACGAAGAAATTTCTGACTCTCAATATCCCATGCAGAAGCGAACCATTCAATTTTTTTCTTTTTACAATATTCATCAATCTCACAATATTGCTCGACGCCAAACTCCAAACCTTCTTTTTGTTCCCGCTGAGTTGTCCCCCAAGGACTTTCACGAGGCGAATCTAACAACTCCTGATCATAAACTGCATCTAAAGTGCGTTTTTGAAATTTAACAGCATCTGCGCCAGCATCCACAGCGACATCAATTAAATCTTTCGCAATTTGCATATCGCCATTGTGATTAATTCCGATTTCAGCAATTATAAATAAGCTCATTGGCTTTCTCCTCAGTCAGAGTATCAAAATCCAAGCAACTGTTAAATGAAATGCGCAATAATTCATCTCCCCTCCTATTATCCCGAAACAAGATGCGATATTTTTTGCACCGGGTCAACCCCTTAAATCTGGGCACTTTCTTCACATAAATGATTAAATGGACATAGCGCCTTTATCCGGCTTATATCCGAAGCTTTATCGCCTATTTATTCTATGGAGAGCTAATGACATTAATAGAGTCAGTAATGCAACCGTCAGCCATTAAGGTAATGTTGTATAGACAGAATCGTATGGCTCTATACCAACAAAAAGGAAAATAACTTTCCATTTTAATCAAGAAACGCCCTCAGGATTTTTACCCAATATAAAATCCGCGAATGCAAAGCTTGCAGTAAAAGCTGGAGAAATCGCATTAATTATATGTGTTGAACTTGGTCCTTCCAATGTCAAAAAGTCCTGAACAAGCTGGTAATTTTTTTTGTCGTACAACTGAGGGCGTATTCCGACTTTATCACTAAATTTAATATGATCTAACTGCAACTTTGGCACTATAGCTTGCGTAGCCTTAAGAAAGTTTTGTGGTAACCACTGAAATGCCTGTTCATTAGCGTACCGACGAATTATCTTATCTCTTGCAAACTGATGAATCATATGGTGCAAGAATCTTAGGGCCATACCTACTTCCAGTTTATCCATTCCCCTATAATTTTCCCGGCCTAAGGCCGGCGTCGCCGTTGGACCGAAATATACTGCCCCATCAACAGAAGGTGTAGCATGCACACCCAGAAACGGAATTTCCAAATCTGGCACAGGATATAAATTGGTTTCAAAATTAAATGGTGCTCCCTCTTTTAACTGCCAATAATTACCTCGAAACGGCAATATCGTATAAGACTTTCCAACGCCATACTTATGTGCAATTCTATCTGCCTGCAATCCGGCACAATTATAAAGATGTCCATACGATAATTTTGAACCGTTCGATAACACGATGCATTTTTTATCGGGAAATGCTTTCCATTTTTCTTCAGAAAAAATAAATTCCACACCTTGTTGCAACAATCTCTCGCGTAACTTTTGAATAACCAAAATCGGCTTTACTACACAGGTATCTGGACTCCATAGTGCTCGGCCGCTGGCGGTTCGTCCGTCTGGCACTAATTCATGAAATTGTTTCTCATCTATGAGCTCTACCGTCGCACCATTCATTTTTCCTCGTTCGAAAAGTACATCTAACTGACTGTCTAATTCCACTCTTTGAGGAGTTATAACTTTACCGCACTTTAATACTGGTAAATCTTCTTGTTCACACCATTCTTTCAACCGTTTTGCGCCGGCTACACTAACCTTTGCCTTTATTGAATTCGGATCATAATATATCCCAGCATGTAACACACCACTGTTTCTTCCAGAACTATGGCAACCTATCTTTGATTCTTTATCAATAATACTAATAGATAACCCAGGCTGATGTTTAAACAGCTGGTACGCTAATGAAAGACCCACTATACCTGAACCAATAATACAAATATCTGTAGTTTTATATGTTGGATCAGTCATTTAATCAGTCAGAGTTAGTGCGAATGAGAATTTAATCTTTTATTAATCTGATTCTTCGTTTCTTTAACGAAAACCGTCAAATAGGAAGAAATAATTTTACTTATGGGATATTGTTTTCTAAGGTGTTTAAATATCATAATTTCTTGCCAAAATATAAACCAATTAAACCGAAACAATGCAAATGATAAACTACGAACATGAGAACGAGCTAACAATCGCAAAAGAACATTCTCAATATGTTCAACCTTAAATGCTTTTTTATTTGATTCCACTAGTATAAATTGAATTAATTTTAGAAATAAATAACTATAACTATTTTCTTTCCAAAAACTTCGGTCTAACTTTTTACCCCAATGTTTACTCAGTATTTTTATATCTGGGTTTAGAAACGCATTTTGACCTTGTTGCTCATGAACTCGATGACATGAAAGAGGCTCACTATTGTAAAATGCTTTCCATCCATCAAATATTATCCTCAACCATAAATGCACATCACAAAACAGAGCATATTTAGAATCAAACCCATCTAATTGCTTTAGAATTTGAGTACGAACCATTGCGAGTTGAATTGGTACAAAATAGTCAACAATATCAGTGATTGCTTCTTCACAGGTGAATAAATGATTTTGCAGGTGGTTAATTTTCGTGCGCGTGATATCACCATCTGCATTAATAACGCGAAAAGAAGAATACGAAAAACCTATCGCTGGGTCATTAAAAAAATGTACAAATTTCGCTAAACTCTCTGGTAGCAATAAATCATCATGAGGTAAAAGGAGAAATAACTCTCCCTTAGCCTGCTTTATACATTCATTAAAATTCCTGATCGACCCTATGTTTTCTTCGTTCCTTACATACCTGATGCGCGCATCATTCATTCCATTAACAATGGAAAAAGTTGAGTCTGTCGAGCAATTATCAACTATTATTAGCTCATAATCATTGTACCCTTGTTCAAGGACACTTTTAATACATTCTTCTATAAAATTCTCGCCATTATAAACGGGGATACACACACTTACTTTAGGCTTATCAGGATTTAACATTTTTTCTGTCTGATATTTAAATTAAAAAATGTGATTTAATCGCTTAAACGAAAATCAGCTATAGTCTTGTCAATTCCTTCTTTAATTGAAAGAGAAGGCTGCCAGTCCGTTAATTTTCTTAACATATTTAAATCCGCATATGATCGAGGCTGACTTTGCTCTGAAGAAGGAACGTCGTGCGAGCCAAATTTTAGTAGAGCAGGATCCGCACCCAATTGATCCCAAAGCATTTGGACAAATTCTTTTAATTTAATAACTTGTCCACTGCCCAAATTTACAATGCCAGATTGATCTGCACTTAAAAGCCGCTTCATTCCTTCAGCTGCTTCGGAAACATGTATATAATCTCGAAAATGTTCGCAGGGAGACAATCTCATTAGCTCCCCCTGCTTGTAAGCATCAAACAATTGATTAATTAGTGAATTGTGCTTCTGCCCAGCTCCAAAGGTATAAAACAATCTAACATGCAAAAACACCTTATCTGTTTTTTTTGCTGCTTCTAGACCATACTTCGCTAATGCTAGTTTACCCTTCACGTAATTATTAATTTCACCCGTCGGCGAATAATCCTCTCGTAATTCACCAGTACGATCACCATATTCTGATGAAGAACCAATTAATATAAATCGTTCCACACCAGCTGCGAACAATTCATCTACCAAATTTTTGCCATCTTGAACATTTACGGTACAATGGGACTCATGGTGTGGTTCATAAACGTTACCCCACCCCAAGTGAATAAATGTATCAGGAACACCAAATTTTTTAATCGCGTCTTTGATGGAATTCCTATTTGAAAAGTCGACAAAAACCGTGTCATCACCATTTGTCTCAGAATTAGAAATACAGGTTACATTATTTTGAGAGTCCAACAAAGAGCGCTTCACATAACCGCCAACAAAGCCTCTTGTACCAGACAACCAAATACTTTTACTCATATTTAACCCTTAGTCTAATAAAGTAATTCATGTTAAACACCCAGTAATAAAAATAATTTCAACTTTAATAGTGGCGCTCAAGATTGAAGGCATCAAACCAAATAACTCAATGAAAACGTCAACTAGATTACAGGGTTACGTTAATAAAATACTTATAAATACAAATTCACAAATTATGAGAATTGATAAAAAGGAATTCAAAGATCCTCAATCAATTCCAAAATTGCACCATCGGGATCAAGACAATATAAAATTTTTGCTTTGCCCCCAGGCGCAAGAAGAGGTTCAGATTTACATTCGTACCCATTAGATCGAATATCTTCATATACTTTAGATAGATCCGTAATAGTAAGAGCAGCATGCGAACATCCTAGTCTATTTGCGGCACTACGACCTAGACCATCTGACTCATCAGGATCGGGGTGAGAATGATATTGTAATAATTCAATAAGCCCACCCTTTGGAATAATTAACTTTACCCACTCAAGTTTTGCATCTTTAATTCCAGTCAAGCTATCTATAAAGTCACCTTCTTCTGTAAATCGTCGGTAGATTTCCAAACCAAGAACATCAACATAGAACTTCAACGACACGTCAATATTTTTCACCACAAAACCAACATGCCGGATAGAAGTCACCACGCCATTATCCATGATCAATAGGAAACTTATAGTTACTTTTAAGACATAATTCTCGATATTTATTTGACTCTTCTTGTTTACCTTGATCACGATAAACTCCCGAAATTAAACTAAATGATCGGTAAACAGATCGCCAATCAGCATTCAATTTTGTTGTGACACCCTTTAAAACTTCTAATGCATCACCAAGATGACCTTCGTATTTTAATAACTTGCCATACTCTAGCCCTATTTTACTTGAGGGGCTATAACGCCAATTTTTTACAATTTCTAGTGAAAATTTACCTTGGCAATCTTCAGGTAACAACGAATTATCAATTGAGTTCGAATCACCTTCTGCGCTTAAATAATGATGAATCTTTTCCACATATCCAGAAAATTCGACTTTAGAATCTTGCAAGCAATAGAAACGATACAGAGGCTCTAGCAAAGAACGAGGTAATACTTCGTTCTCCAACCCTAATTCATATTCTTTAATCCAATTATTTTCTTCTGAATCGAGCGTTTTTGGTTCTTGAGAAAGAGTAGCAGCTATACACACTCCGCCCAGTGGACGTTTGTCCTTCCATACATCTCTTCGATATGTATCAGGATCCGCAACAATATCAACATTGTCGAAGCCAAGAATTCTTAAATTCATCACTAGAGATTCAGTTGATGGAACATTAACGATTGTATTGTGCGCAGCCGAACCATCATAATATGCAGATTCATATTTCTGAGCAGTAACGCCACATATCTCTTCTTCAAACTGATATACCAAGTCGCGCATTTCAATTTCATCTTTTAGTTCTTGAGTAATATAACTCGACGAAATGCATCTTGACTCTACGAATACCATTCGACGACAGGATTCACGAACTTTACGTAACGCCAATGGTATAGATTCAACATGATATAAAACACCAGCACAAATAACGATGTCAAAAACTTCGTCTTTCAGAGATTCTATATCCCCAACTCGATACTCAACTGTATTCTCTAATTTAAGAATTTTTCTTACAGTACGACCTTTATCGATATTTTTTTCTCTTGGCTCAATTCCGACCATTTTTGCAAAAGGTAAATCACTAAGTTGATGAAGCACCCAACCGTCATTACAACCAATATCCAGAATTGAAAACTCTTTTAGTTCATCTAAAGTAAAATTCTTTAGAATCGACTCTCGAATAAGCTTAATAAAATATTCGCTGCGGCCTGCTAGCCCTTCTTCATTTCCAACTGAAATATCACCAGATTTCCAAATTGCCATGCTGTACGGACCATTGGCATTAAGCTCTTCAATTTGATCATTTGTAATCTTTGAACCATCTACTAAATTCATGTTCATTTCCTCAATAAGTAACCATCTGGAGCGACAGTAATCAGTAACTTTTCTTGAATGTTTTTATCGATATCAAAATTAGTATTATTATCAAGATATTTCCATAGTGCACTCTTGGGACTGTTCCCTGGTCCCCAAGGACGATCACTAGTGTCCGGCAAATCTTCAATAATTGAATCAAATACCACACAATAACTACCTTTTGTGACCAGTGGTGCATACGCTTCTAGTTCTTCAAAAACGTGTTCGTGTGTATGATTGGAATCTAAAAACACCATAATTCGCTCAAATGATTTAGCCTGCTCTTGTACTTGTTTTATAATATCAGGCGCAATCGATGAACCTTCAATTAATTCCATTCTATTTCTCATGGGATGCTGATCCAACGCTTCTCGATTGTGAGCTCTAATATCAATATCAACCCCAATCACTTTACGTTTCGGTTGCTGTGGATCTAACATTGCTCCAGACTCAAACGCTTCACAATATTCTAATAATGCAAGCATGGATGCACTAAAAACCAAAGAACCACCATGCGCAATGCCTGTTTCAATAATTAAATCTGGCTTCACTTTCCAAATTATTTCTTGAACAGCCACTATATCTTGAGGATATTGAATTATTGGGCGAGTCATCCATTCATAATTATAAGAATAATCTGATTTTACGGACTCAGTTATAAATTGGCTTGCTACATTTTTTAATTTATCAGAATGTTTTTTCATCTTGGCTTTTAGATCCTACAGTAAGAAATTAATCAATAAAATTACTTAAGTAACTATGTCTTCAACGACCTTATTAAAATCAATGTCCAACAAGTCATCACAAGGATAAAATGACTGCTCAGTTACCGGTCGAGTAATATTCACATTTTTTTGCAAACTATTTTGAGAATACACTTCTGCCAAAAACCGATCACTCACCCGATTTCTACTTTTGGTATCATCAATAATAATTAATTTATTCGTTTTTTTTATATCATCCATAATATGCGGATAGATCACTTCAATATGTGTATTAACCGAAAACAATGAAGCACACACTCCTCGTTCCTGCATAATCTTATGCAGCTCTAATCCATAAGACAGAGAAAGATTGAAGCAAACAATAGTGACATCATCACCTTTTTTATACTGAAAATAGTGGCAATCATCACCTTCCGCTAAACAATCCAGCTCCAAAGTTTCTTTTTGCAGAAACCTTTGTCCTGTACTAAGTATTCTAAAACCCGGTTTAATTAATTGACTTGAAATAATTTTTTGGGTATCGATTTTATTTGTAAAAGAATATCCTTCTACCCCCGCAATAGAGCAAAAATCATCGAAGTTATTCAATGATGATTGTGGACCTTCATAACCACTATCAACTGTAACAGGAAAAATGGTGAATGATGCCTGCGGTGTAGATTGCCTAATAATATTATAAGTATTTACAATTTGATCTATCCCCAACAACAAAAAATCCATCTGTTTCATAAAAAAAACAGAAGAGACATTATTAAGCATTAAACCAAATCCGACACCAACCAGAGAATTTTCACTATTTGGCGTATTTAAGGTCATCCCTTCATTAACCGAAGATAATCCCCTGGTTAATCCACTTAGACATGAACCCGCATCAATATTTTGTCCAAATAATACAACATCGGAATTGTCTTTTATATGATCCTTAAGTAACGAATTTACGTATTGAACATATTTCATGACAATTCTTCTTTTAATTGAAATGAGAGTTCATTTGATATTTGGAATAACTCATCCTTTGACAAATACTTATTTAGTACGAATAATGGATCATCATTGGAAGAAGCTAAAAGAGGATATTCCTGCTCTTCGACCTCCGGCGCTGGGCCACCATGATAATTAATAAATTTACCATCTGGATGCTCGTCATTTTTCAAATACCAATAACCAAGTGTTGTTAATTGCACTTCAACAATCACTGGCGAGCTATTTTCAAGTGCTTTTTGTTTATTTTTATTCATTTTATCTTGATAATCGAACGGGTCATTTCCAGACAGCAACATATATTCGACATCTAAAGACTCAGCTAACTTCATCAAATTAATATTTGCTCTTCGCTCACTAATTCTAGTTGCTAATGACCATTCATTATTTTCCACCACAATAACACAGGGCAGATTATTCGATTTCAGGAATAACAAACTCTCATAAAACGCGCCTTCTTCAATTGCACCATCACCGGTAACTATAAAAACCACACCATGATTATTTCGCACTCTATTCCCCAAGGCATAACCACAACCCACAGGCAAATTATTTCCAAGTATGCTCGACGTGTAATTAATATTTTTATCAGCATTGGATAAATTCATTGATCCAAGATGACCATTTGCCAATCCATCATTACGCAAATAATATTCGTCCAATTCTTCTCTTAATGTTCCCATTTTCACTAAATTATAATGAATATTTCTATGGGTTAAGAATAGACTATCATGTGTCGCCATAATTGCATCAATGGCGACGGCAATCGTTTCGTGCCCCATAGCCAAATGAACGGGCACTTTAAAATCACCATTTTTATATCGCTGGTTAACAATAACCTGAGCTAATCGTAGCCAGATAATTTTTTTAATAGTACTAATATTTTCCATGAGTAGTATCGGCAACAAAATATATATAGTGCAATTAAATTGAAACTGTGCCAATAGACTCATCTGAGCCCACCACACACTCTTTTAACTTATTCAAATAATCTGCTGCTTCAGAAGTATTTTCTTCTACAGCCCAAGGTGCCATTTTTTTCCATGTTGAGGGTTCATATACGCCTTCCATAGTTTCATAAATAATGACTTCTTTACTTAGCATTACGTAGGTATGCCAAGTAAACGCCGGCACATCTATTGATTCAAGACCACCCATTTCTAAAACAGTTGTATCCGTTATTGCGCCTTTATCGTCAAACATAACCAATGCGAATGATCCGCCAAGGAGATACATTTTCTCAATCTTTTCATCACTTGGATGCAGATGGGGATGCATGTAAGAGTCCTCAAGTACAAAATTAATCACTCGATTTAGATAATCACCCTGTTTATGTAAAATTTTAGGGAATCTCCGTCGAATAGATTCCCTTGCATTATCAAAATGTTTACTAATTTCTTCGTGACTTAACTCAGGTAGTTGCTCCGAACTCATTTCATAGACACCTTATTCTAAATTCACTTTACCCAAAACAAATCATCATCGACAAAATGTTCTTTATGAAGATGCTCTATTTGCTGCAGCCGATAGAATTCTCTTCTGTTAAATACTTTACTATCTAACCCAATGTTTTTTAAATCCTCCAAGAGAGACGATATACCTTCTTCGATTATCCATTTGCATTTAAAACCTGGAAGCACTTCAAGTATTTTATCAAACGAAACTTGATAAGTTCGTGTATCAACACCATCTTGTATCTTTCGATCCTTAATAAGTTCATTTTCATCATCGTTACTATCGCTACCTAGGTAAGTAAGCTGTGAGCCCTTAACGTTGGAATGAATGATTTTTGCAATATCAATTATTTTTCGATTATCTTCATTACGACCAACATTTAATACCGTCAATTTTCCAGAATTATTATCCCAATCCAGACAGCAACGAAAAGACTCACAAGCATCATCAATATGTAAATGTGGACGCCATGCTTCCCCATTTGAATTCAGAGTAATCTTTTCAGTCGTTAGCGCTAACCCACAAAGCATATTAATTACGACATCAAATCGAATTCTAGGAGACATTCCATAAACGGTACCAAATCTGAGAGCAATTGGTGAAAAGGAATCATCTGCCATTGATGTGAGACCTTTTTCGACTTGTAGCTTGTTTATAGAATATGGCGTCTGAGGATTGGTGTGACTCTTTTCAGTTAAAAATCCAGCTTCCGCAGCGCCATATACAGAACAGCTGGATGGGTAAATAAATTTGATGTCCATCTTTTTACACATTCCTGCAATCTTCAATGCGTAATCACGAGTTGGATCATATATTTGCTCGGATGACATATGACCAAAAGGGTCATTTGAAATGCCTGCTAGCAAAATAACAGAGTCGAATCCTTTCAAATCACCTTCGTCAATCAGTCTAGCATCTTTATTAACAGTATCTATTGGATCTAAAGGTGATAAGACACCATCCTTGAAAAAACCAGTATCAATAGCGCTACATTGAAAATCACGTTCTGTAAGATACCCAGTTAAGCGACTACCTAAATATCCTTGTGATCCTATAATTAAAACTTTATTTGTCATCATTTCATCCAGATTAATACAATATCCACAATATCATTGAGAAGAACCCATTATAGTTTGGTCATAATAAGTGATTCGTGTTCCGCCTGAGTCAAAACCAACTGGCAAATAATACAATTCAGACAATGCATTAATCACAGCTTGTTGGCTTTCTTCTTCAACATAAAATAAAAGAAATCCGCCACCACCTGCTCCTAATAACTTTCCGCCAACAGCACCAGCATCTCTTGCTTTCTTATAATACTCATCGATTTCTAAGGAGGAGATCTCTTTTGTTATTACTCGTTTTAGCTCCCAACCTTGATGTAAAATCTGCCCAAACCTTTCTAAATTAGTCCCATTACTTAATATCTCTCTCAATGGCTCTACCATCGCTTGCATTTCACGAAGAACCCCTCGCTTGTTTTCTGTTTCGCTCTGTTGTGCTTCAAGTACTTCACTAGCATTTCGCTTGACATGAGTATAAAAGAGCATCAATTTTTTCTCTAAAGCAGCTTTTACCTCAGCTCTATAAAATACAGGTTCGACCAACACATTTTCATCCGAACGAAATGTGAGTACATTAAGATTTCCGTACGCCGAGGCAAAATGATCTTGTTTTCCCATTGTACGACGAAGAAGCTCAACTTCGATATGTGCTGCTTCCGTTGCGATGACATGTTTTGTAACCATCTCACCTTTTAACGCATGAAGCGCATGAACAAGACCGACACTAAATGCACTTGAAGAACCCAACCCGGTTTGGCCAGGAATATCTGAAACGGTTGATATTTCAACAGCAAAATCAATATTAAACATTTTAAGAGCTTCTCGCACAATCGGATGCTCAATATCTTCAATTCGATTGCAGAATTCTACTTTCGTCCAGTTTATACGGTATTTATATTCTACAATTCCAATCTGGCGCTTAATAATGACGTATATAAATTTGTCAATCGATGTACTTAAAACACTCCCATGCTCCTGAGAATAATATTCCCGTAAATCTGTGCCGCCACCAGCAAAGCTAATTCGAAAAGGTGTTCTAGTAATAATCATAATGTATTATTTTCTCGAAAAAAGTCACGAATAGCAGGAAGCGCATCGCATAAATTTGCAGATACATTCATTGGTTGCTCTTTATCAGATAAATCATTCAGTTCCGCATGCTCACCAACAAAAACACTTTTACATCCTGCATTATAAGCTGCTTGGCAATCACGTGGATCATCTCCAATAAACAAAGTTTTACTCAACATTACTAACCATTCGCGTGAAGCCTGATGAAACATGCCTGGTTTAGGTTTACGACAATCACAATTGTCGTCCCAATGATGTGGACATACGTAAATATTTAGAATATCGATCCCAGTCTCATGAAATTTTGCCTTCATCTCAATATGAATTTTCTCCAAATCCGCTACTTTAACCATATTTCGCGCGACTCCAGCTTGATTGCTTATAACGATAAATTTAAATCCATCAACAGAGAGAACTTTCATCGCCTCTAGTGTTTCTTCGATCCATTCAAACTCCTCCCATTTAGACACATATTGCCCTTTGGGAGGCCTCTTGTTAATCACTCCATCACGATCAATAAAGATAATTTTTTTCGACTTTAGGTATTGCTCAGCTTTTCTCCATCGCTCTGGATCAGAAATGCTATGATACGAATCCCTTTGAATCCATGCACTAATTCCTTGTTCAGCCGCCATAACACGTAATACCGAAGAGAAACTACAGTCTGGGCGCTCAAAAAAGTTAAGTGTTTGGTCTTTATTAACAATCATGTACCCAATTTCGACGTAAATAAGCTCCAGATTGGATCTATCGTTATCGTATATTTTCACATTGCCGACTTCATCCAGAGCTATATTACCAGGTGATTTCTGAGCTACCATAAATGTTAATGGACGTGCATTTGTCTCATGATGCTCAAACACTTTATCTAAAGAGTAAGAAGCGTAATTATCTGCATATAATAGAATAAAGGGATCATCAAGCTGCTCTCTTGCTTCCCAAATTCGTTTCCCTGTATCCCATTCGACTGGACCTACGGAATACTGTATTTCCCAATTCCACTCAGCTCCATTACCGAAATAATTTTCTATCTGCTCTGCAAGATATCCAGTAAGCAATACAAACCGGTTAACACCCTGCTCAGCTAACTGATGCAATAAATACCAAAGAAATGGTTTGCCATTACATGGGATCATCGGCTTTGGCATTTGATCCGTATAAGGTCGTAATCGCGACCCCAATCCGCCACATAATATTGCAGCTTGAGATGGCTTTTTCATTGCGCACCCATGTGTAACCACATTTGCTCAATTCCATCCACAAGTAAAGTCTCAGGCTCCCATGCAAGCCTCTTTTTGGTGGAATTTATTCCCGCCCAAAAATCCATTCTCTCAACGTTTTCTTTTGAAGAATTCTCTAGCTGCTTAGACAAAACATCTGTTCCACAAACCACTTTTTCTGCAATGCGACACACATCCAATACAGAAGTTGAATTCCCAGACCCTATATTATATACGCCCGAAGAAAGTTCGCCTGTAGCAGCCAAAGAAAGAGCACTAATGACATCATCTATAAAAATAAAATCATTAGCATTTTCTGGTGTATTTAATTCAGGCAACCGGCCGTTTTTCAAATGAGTTAAAATGGATGGAATAAGGGAAGCGGTTCTTTGACCTGGCCCATACACATAAAAAATCCTAAACCACCCATAATCTATGTCCTTTTGTTTGCAGGTCATATCAAGCCAGGATTGAATAGAATGCTTTGCCCAAGTAAAATTATTTTTTGGCTCACAAATTTCGTTTTCTAAACATTCGCCTTTCGATTTATTGAATTCCCAACAGCTACCAGACACTAGTATTTTCTTGCAGCTCTCTAATTCTGATATAAATGATAGAAACTCTAAAGACTGATTCAAGTTTTCAATTGATTTTTTAAAACTATAATCCGGAATATCCGACCACGCCAAGTGGATTATCACTTCCGGAGCAAAAAGCTCGACTTTCTCTTTATAAGTTATGACAGAAGATAAATCTGCTTCTAACCATTCAACCGAATCTTCAATATTACTGGCTGGAACACTCCGAGAAATAGCAAGAACATCGCAACCAAGTTTTGCAAGTTTCTTAACAAGGGGAGCTCCAATAAATCCTGAAGCCCCAGTAATTACTACTTTCAAATCACTCATCCGCATAATCTGGAAAATTTAAATCTTTCTCCGATATTACCACTGGCTCGCATGGCCACTTGACCGAAAACATTGGGTCGTTATAACGAAAACCTCGATACGAATTTGGATTAAATGAGTCTCCCATATAGTAATGAACAATTGTATTATCATCCATTGTCAAAAAAGCGTTAGCGCATCCCGCAGGCACATAAATACTTTCCTTTTTTAACGCTGACATTTCAATCGAAACCCATGATTTATACGTTTTGGAGCCTTCTCTTAAATCAATAACGACATTATATAGAGAACCAGAAACACAGGATAAAACTTTGGATTCTCTACTGGGCGCAACTTGATAGTGAAAGCCTCGCATCGTATGCTTTTTAAAATTCTCGGATATATTCCCCTGCTTAACCTCAAACTCAATACCATTTTGTAGAAATTCATCTTTACAAAAACTCCTACGAAAAACACCCCTTTCGTCCTCATGCAAATCAGGATAGATTAAAAAAAGCTTATCGATTTCTTGTAAGACGAATTTCATGCTAAATGCGGTTTATTTGGTAATGGAACGATGAATTCGCCTGTATACCCCAACTCTCGTAGCTCACGCACAATTTCATCTTCAAAATTCCACGCAAGTAACAATATTTTATCTACCTTTTCCATTTCTTTTACACCATCTTCAAATGAAATAATTGGTATATTGGAATCTGGAGTTAACAAGCCATGTTTTAAAGGATTTTTATCCACTATTGCAGAAACTTGCTCAGAATCAATTCCACAAAAATTCAATAATGTAGAACTTCGTGCTGAAGCACCATATGCCAAAATCTTTCCATCATTACTGGAAATCATATTCTTAAGTTCTTCGGCATGTTTCTGAGTTTGTTCGGCGAAACTCATCCATCTTTCTAATGTATTAATACCCGTTTTTTTCTCATGCTCTTTGGCGTTTAACAAATTATTTGATTGTGGCTTTCTTTCTTTCGAAAAGTATATTACCCAAGAACCACCACTAATTGGACTTGGCATAATATCAAATACATGCAAATTATATTTTTCGAGTAACTGACTGATTGTTTTTAACGAAAAAAGAAATAGATGCTCATGATAGATTGAGTCGTAATGAAGCTCATCGAGTATCAACCCCGCATCGTGAAACTCAATTATCCCCAATCCACTCTCACTTAAAAGTGTTTGAATCCCCTCCACAACAGACAGAACTTCTTTCACATGGGGCAAAACATTTCTCGCAAATACAATGTCTTTTTGCCCTTCACGCTCAATTAAATGATTTGCAATATCAACAGTGAAAAATTCAGCCAATGTGGGCACGCCACTTTTTGACGCAACTTCAGCTATGTTTTTTGCTGGGTCAACCCCTAACACTTCACAATCAGCTTCCACAAAACGCCTTAAAAAGGTTCCATCATTACTCGCAATTTCTACTACTGATGGACGATCAACATCGCATCTAGCTAGTGCGTTTTTTACAAATTCGTGACTATGCTTTTCTGCGGTAGTAGAAGTTCCTGTAACCCACAAATATTCCCCGAATAGATACTTTGGAGAAACACTCTCCCCCAATTGTACAGTTGAACATTCCGAACAGAACATCAATCGCAATGGCACATTCGGCGGGCTTTCTGAACCGGGTTGGTATAAGCTATTTGCTGGAGGCTGATCACCAAGATCCAATACATCTTTGATCTTTTTAGAATCACAAAGCCTACATGATTGAATAGTTTCAAAAATTTTACTCACTCATCATTCCTCAATATTAGTTCATCAATCGGATAAAATTAGCTGCTCGCTGATTCTAAATGTATCATCTATACTTCCACTATCATTTAGATGGGACAACTGTTTTAATCTAATTGTATCGCGTCCCCTAAACTGCTTTTCGGTGAAACCGATTCTCTTAAAAAACTCAACGAGCTCCATACCGCCTCGATCAAGATCCCATTCAGGTTTAAAATAATCCTTTAATTCAGTAAGTATCCTGTTAAAACTAACTCGATAAGTTCTTGAGTCAACGTGTTCACCTGTAAATATCAGCTCACTTCCTGGAACTGCGCGCTGTGCTGCTTCGGCAATATCCCTTACTGTAAAATTTCCATTGGGGATTCCTACATTAAATGCCCTACCCGACACAATTGATGCAGGTGCTTCAATCCCCGCGATAAACGCAGAGCAAACATCTTTAATATGGACTATTGGTCTCCATGGAGTTCCGTCACTCATTATCTCAATTTTTCCTGTCGTATAAGCGCATGCAACGAGGTTATTAAAGACTATGTCGCATCTAAGTCTGGGGCTCGCGCCAAACACAGTTGAAGGTCTAAAACTAGTAACAACAAAGTTTTCTGAAGTCATTGCATGCAATTCTTTCTCTGCATCCCATTTTGCGATTGCATATGCTGTAACGGGATTTTTCTCACTATCATCTTCATCCAACTCGTTAGAAGTATCCGATATACCGTACATGCTCTGTGACGACGCATAAACAAAACGAGAAACACCAGCTTGTTTGGCTAATTTAGCAAACCGGATAGTGCCAGAGTGATTTATATCTTCGGTTAATTTTGGAGAAAACTCCCCTAACGGATCGTTTGAGAGTCCTGCCAAATGAATTACGCCCTCAACATCCCGCAAGTCTTCAATTTCAATATCTCGGATATCTTTTGTAATCTTGGGGTAATCTTCATTAACTTCTTCTAATAGATTTTCAGAAAAGAAGCCCGAGTCATAACCAATGACATCATACCCTTTCGAGATTAGTGTTGGCACCAAAACAGCCCCTATATATCCTTGATCACCCGTTACCATTATTTTCATGATTGTTCCTTACAAATCTCATATTTTTTTTTATTCGCTTTAGTTGCTAGCCTATTTTCAATTAAATAGTCAATGACTGACAAAATCCAAGTTTGATGAACTATTTCAACGATATTATAGTTCGAGCTATCCACCCATAAATTCACGTCTCCCATATTGCGAAGAGGATTGTTTGAAGCAAACCCAGATAGTGTGATCAATGGCAATCCCATTTTTTTTGCTTTTAGCGCGCCATTGAGAATATTTTTTGATTGTCCACTACTACTTATCAAAATCACCATATCGTTCTTTTTTGCATAAAATTCCAGCGCTTTTTCAACCCAATGCTCGTATCCATAATCATTCGCAAAACAAGTCAATAAACTGCTCTCATTGAAAGTAGTAGATCGAATTCCAGCTGCCTTTGTAAGATCAATTGCCGCATGACTTGCAATGGAGGCACTGCCCCCATTACCCACAATGATTATCTTTCCATCATTATCACTTACATTTTCAACTTTTTCTGATATTGTTAATAACTCACCAAAATCAATCGATCGATTTCCACTATCTATAAGATGAAAATAATCATTAAAATAGTTGCTCATATCGCTTTCCTAGTAAAATATTGCCATGTTACTGAAATATCATCACACTAAATACATGATGTTACGAATTCCATTAGAAACGATCATTCCATTCCTCAATCCTCGACAAAATTATCTTTTTATATTTTTCCGAATCCTGCTCCACCTGTTTTTTTTCGCTTTCATTAATATGAAGCGTGTCTACTATCTCTAACCCACCTCCGATAGACCCTGTCGGCTTTACAGCTTGGTTTGATTCAAATCTATACTCGCAAAATTCGTCTCTAATCACTGCTTTATATGTCTGACCGGGGTAGATAGATTGCCTAAAAACATATTCTCGCGCTGCTTTTCCACCAAGTATAGTTGGTAGCTGGGAACTTAAAACATCTTCATATGATTCTAACTCACAGCACTTAATAAGCGTACTAAAAACATCGATATTCTCAGTAAATTCATAGGAATCGTGTCGAGGTATTCCTTCGCCTCGAATCAACCAGGGTACTTTTGTCCGAGCAACAGATAATGGATGCTGATCACTTGTTAGAAAGGCTTGACCATGATCTGAAACCAGCGTCACCAGAATTTCATCGCTACTATAATTATCCTCAATGTAATCGTAAATAATTTTAAGGTAATAATCCAACCGCTTAATCTCGTTAATGTATATCTCAATAAGGTTGTCATTTTTCGATGTAAATACGGATTTTGCCTTATTATCAGGGTCATACCAAGGCGTTACACAAATGCTTTTTTTATTAGCAACCTGATTACTAACATCAGGAATAACGCTCAGTAGATGATGCACATCCGTAATTGATAACCAGGCGAAATTATCTCTACCCTTAAAAGCACGCATATGCTCTAGAAAGGAATAAATTATTTCTTTGGCATCCATTTCTTTTTTATATATGCTTCGATCAAATCCCTTAATATATCCGTACGCTGGCGACATTCGCCAATTCCCACTTGCCTGAAAAGTGAGGTATTCGTTTTCTTTGAAGATTTCACTTAATATCTTGTATCCTTCACCAATCCTATGAGGCTCTTTTGGTCCAAAAAAACCATGTCCTTGCTGACGTCTTCCAGTAAAAAAACTCGGCACACTTGGCAGTGTCCACTCAGCATTGCTATAATGATTTTCAAACTTTACCCCTTCACTAAAAAACACAGAAGTATTTGGCATTAATTGCTTTAATGAATAAAAATTGATTTGAGATGTATGCGCCAAGCCATCTATAAATAAGCACAAAACCAACTTTTTTGAATGTGCTTTTTTCTGCTTAAGACATATTGGTTTTCCAATAACAAATCCTTTTTCTGATTCTATTTCGTATTTTGATCCTTTATCTGCATTGAAATAGTGAAATCTTTTCGATGCTAGATTTTTTTGTTTTTCTGATAAGTTATCATCATATGTTATTGTCAAAACGTCTCGTTCATTTTCTAGTGAAATCGGAAAAACATAATCCTCATCACACGAAATTTCTATTTTCCTATTATTTATAAGCTCACCATATATAACTTCATACTTAAACTTAAACAAATCTTCTGGACTTAAAAGCCGTACTACCTCTTTTTCTTGATAATACCGATAAAAATATCCTTCCTGCTCAGATTTGCCAAAAATTGGTAAATTCATCTTCATAATGTAATTCAAAGGAAAATGATCTGGACTAGTATAAATTTCACCCGACCTCATGGCGTAATATGTGTTCAGCAATATCATTCTTATTCGAAGAGGTAGTTTATGAAATATTTTTTCGGCAAAATCTCTAAGTGAAATCATAAAATTTATAAATTTATGGAATTACGTGCAAATTTAGATTGATATGTCCGTAAATCACTTTCAGTATCCACTTCAAACCATCTATCTGCGATAGGAATTCCAGTAACTTCTATGCCTACGTTAATTAATCCTTGAATTAGCGTCGTCATATCCAATTTACTCAATTCTTCTTGAGTAAATTCCTTCAAATACTTGCGAACTTGCAGCCAACCATTGGGAGTATATTTTACCAATCCCATGTACTGACCTTCTATTTCTTCCAATGAAGAGGATCGACTACCTATTTCAACAACTCGATTTCCATCCAAACGAAACGTCTCGGCATCTGAAAGCGGATCCTCAAACCTCATTGACCAGAGGTCTATCCAATTTGGATCATATGCAATGACGATATCACCCGTCGCTTTTACCAATCTTCTTACCGCATCGGGTGAATATACGATGTCCGAATAACTTGTAATACAAATATCATTCTCCAACCAAGCTTCAGCGGCCAACAATGACACCACCATATTCGTCGTTGCCCATTGTTTATTTTCAAAATAAGTAACATCAAAATCAAAAGTCTCTGGCAAATAACCTCGTACAATAGCAATGTCATTAATAGACGCCGTAGAAAGTGCTGTTAATTGCCACTGAATCAACTCCTTGCCGTGCAGCACTGTCCGGCACTTCGGTAACTTCTCAGTAAGTGATCCCATACGACTACCACGACCCGCTGCCAAAATAATTCCTTTCATTCTTGATCCATAAATACTTTTCTAAATAGTGCTCTATCTTCCCTTCGGATAGTGGGCTCTCGCTCACTGTGCCACATCACGCCAAAAATATTTTTTTCTCTATGTTCAATTGCCATCACAACACCATCCAATGAGCTTGCAACTCTTACTAATTGACCTTGCACTTGCTTGGAGCCATATTCATGATACGAATTTACATCCTTATACTGCCGAACAACTTCACTCAATCTACAATCGTTCTCAGCCACCAGACTTTGTCTCATACCTACATGATTAGAAATGACATTTAAATCGTTATTAAAAAAATCTTGTATCATTTGCATACCACGACAAACACCAAGCAAGGGAATATTCTTTTCACATACCCATTCGAGCAAGAACCTTTCAACCTCATCCCTCTCTGGAGCATCCCCTCCATATCGTAGTAGAGAATTCCCTCCGGTTAACAGCACACCCTCAATAGTTTCCTTGTTCAACATTCGTTTCACAAAATCTATATTATTGGGCACTAGCACAGGACACAAATCAATAGATATAAGTAAATCCATCCATCGCTGATCTAAGGCATCGCGCCTTTCCCCATAATCAGATATAACATCGACTCGTTGTGTTACCGCAATTTGCCTCATTTAATGGTAAGGACTTTTTTGTTAGCACAGTCAATTTCCAATACGGTCGCATTACTCCATTGGCGATACAATACTTCCCCAGCCCCAATAACAGCGGGAATTCCGAGCTCACCAGCCCTTATCGCCATATGTGAATTAACTCCACCATACATTGTGATAAAGCCGCCTATGCCATGAGAAAATATCCAGTCGTAACCAGGATCCGCGCTGGGTATCATTAAAATATTACCAGTAAGTCTTTTCTTTGATGCGCTTTCAAAAACAACACTACCCTGAATAGATTGCAATGTAATATAATTTGGTTCGTTTGATGGTAGCTCAAAAGATCTAATGTTATTTTCAGATGTCATTAAAGGTGGCAAAGTCAACATGCACGTCTTTGAATATGCTTTCTTACCGTCCTCAATGGAAGAAATGAGAGTATCTTTAATGCTATCACTAGAGGAATATAATCTTTTGATCGTTGTAATATCAACATACGAAAGCTCTTCGAAACCAATGGCATGCTCTTCCCCAAGCTGCCTCATAAGCACAAGTGCATCACTCAAACTTTTCGTAAACACAAATTTTGCGTATTCACGACCCTCTATTGCACCTTTAATAAAATTAAACAAGCTCAACACACTATGCTCTAAACGATGCTCTTTCAACAAGGCCTCTAAACGATTCATGGTCTCTAGACTAAGCGCAAATTCATCACAAGAATCATCTTTTTCCTCAGCATATAATACGTTTTTCCAATCAAAATAATTATCCATAGCCTCATCATAACGAGGAGATAAGATGTCGTAAGTCCCGGGCCTCAAATGCCCGTACTTTTTCAAGAAACCATCTCGACCTTTTTTTAAATCTGATTGCATATTTGAACTAACCGTACTTAGTGATGCCATAAAACATTCATATTCATTATTAGTTAGCACATCAACCCTTACCAATGACTGCAATAACTGAACTGCTATAAATCCCGCGCGAGCCAGTCCAGCGAATGGTAACGTTCCATAACGTTTGCAGTCTTCCAATAACCAATAGATCTTTTCAATCTTTGACAATTGACTAGTAAGTATCTCCTTTTGCCTAAATTTAAGTTGGTCTAATTTGCCGATATCTTTTTTCCAAAGTCCATCCTCAGTGTGAATAATACTATTTGTTAAACACCGTAGACTTTCAGATATCTCATCACGTTCAGATTGATCAAATCCAGCATTTCTTAATTCTTCTATACGTTGAGGTAAATCCAGGGTATAGCATGAATATAAAATCTCAAACTCAACTTTATCATGATCATTTGGGTTTTCGACTAACCTATCAAGATAATGATTTACAAGGCGATCAGCCAAATCATCATTTAAATCACCTGGAATAAAAGAATTAAAACTGACCCGAACATCGATATAAGGCAATCCACCAAAACTGACCAATAAAGGAAAGCTCCTCAGATTGCGATAACCATAATTATCACGTTGATACGCCCAGGTGCCATCGGTGATTAATTCTTTATAGAGCGATAAAGCTAAAGGTCGAGGTCGCACCCCAATTATTTCTGCAGGATTCCAATCGGGCATGATCCCAAAAACAGTTTTCCTTCCTAACAGATATGGATGTGGCCTGGATAAGGCGATATATCGGCGTTCAATTTCAGATAGCAATTGGGAATGCTCGTTCGCATTCAATTCTGTATCACAATGCAGCACTAATGGTCGAACTTGAAAAAGATACAACTCTCCAGCCATATCAACTGCAAACTCAACATCAAGCGCATCATTATCGAAAATATTCTCGAGCTCATCAAGCAACATAAGCAACTGAGATAACCATCCTCTTTCAGGCAACAACGCACTCTTTGAATGATAATAAACCTTGAGATCGTTAGTTACTCCACTTGTAACTGTATCTGTATTACCGCTTTGATCGTCGTAATTTACAACACTATAAAATCCACCAGTACTCGGATCTCGCGTAAAAGCAACACCACTAACAGAAATGTCATTCAACATTGGTTGAACGAAAACTTGATCCTGCGGATTATCACCTAAAAAGGAACCACAAACATCACCAATCGCGCCAACAAGAGCAGTCTCTCCTATTACATTTGCAATTGAAGTAAAATGTCCCGCAAGACTTTCTTCAAAAGAATCTTCAGCCTGCCCACTACTACGAACAATCAGCGGCACATCCAACCATTCAGGACGATTCGCCCATAAATTATCAAGCTTTTCTTGTGATTCATTCCACATGCCTGAAGTGAAGCAAACTTGAGGTAAGATTCGAGCATTCTGGACTATTCCATCCAATGCGGCTAAGGTTTCTGCTTTTGTCTGAAATTGCAACATAATATTCTTGATTTAACTGCTCAAATATTTAACTGAAGTTGGTTCACAAGAAGATGCACCATTGAATCTGGTGTAATTGAACCATCATTTAAAATAACCACATCTGGATTTATTGGCTCTTCGATTTCAACATCTATTCCCATAACATGCTCAACCTCACCTTTCAACGCACGGCTATATAACTGCTTTTGATCCCGTTCTATCAAAATATCAATCGGAACTTTTATATAAATCTCTTTATAATTATTTATGTTCTCTCGATTCCAGTCTCTCACTTCATGAAACATAGATATCGTAGCAATAACAACATCAATATTCTGCTCATTTAGCATTTTGCAAAGTCGCGAGTAACGCATTGCTAGATTTTTTCGCTCTAACGGTGAATAATCCTGAGAGCCGCCAAATATCTCACGAAGAACATCGCCATCCAAATATACGATATTATTTTTTGTTTTATTCAAAGTAGAATAAAACAATCGTCCTATTGTTGTTTTGCCTGCACCTGATAGACCGGTCAACCAATAAAGACTAGCTCCCATAACCAATACCACCCAAAATATTTAATTCCTCTTTGATATATCTCTAAAAACTGAATTTAGTTTATCTAACACGCTGTCAGAATTGGCATATTTTTTAACAAATCTCATTTTAGCAATATTAACATCTTCGTTTGCCCACCATTCATCTACATCATCCCAAATTTTTTTAATGTGATTAGATGCAGACAAAGGGGTATCATGAAATATTCCAAATTTCTTTAATTCTTCAAAAGATGCGATAGCATCTGGCCTCAGTTCAAAATATTTATAATCCCAAAAAATAACTGTTGGAATATCTGACAACATTGTTTCTAAATATGTCGTACTATTCCAACCTGAAACAACCAATTTTGTACTGAGCAACTGATCTTTAAAACTTGTTTTCCTATCGCAGATCTTTGATGTAGGAAATTTATCTTTCCATCTAGAACTCTGAGACCACCCATAATCACTTGGGTATAACCTAACAACCGTATCATTGGCAATCTTATCTGGGAGACCGCTATAAAATGCCATTTGATCATCCATGTAATCAATCCACTGAGATGAAACTGGAACACTAATCAAACCCCCGCTGTATCTTGATGTGCCGCTCAATAAAAACAACATGCTTCTCGGCGAATGTTTCTTTTTTTTTCTTTCTACAGATTTCTTAAAAGCCCCTATTGGAGTGATCTTTCGATCATCATTTTTCCACCCCCACGTCAGGTAACGGTCAGATATAGCCAATTCATGATACTCTGTAAAACTAAACAACCCCTGGCCATAATGCCCACCATGCTGACCAATTATAAGAGGCACCCCATCATCAACTTTTGACGCCGCCCAAGACTTAAATGGGTCGTCCATATAAAAAGAATTACTCGTCCAAATAAGTTTTGGCTTTGCAGGCCAATAATTGTTTCTTACTTGACTAATTAATTTTTTATAACCTTCAAGATAGGTCAATGGTAATTGTGCCGGAATAATTTCTCTTGCAAATTCCTCAAATTTATTTGAAGACTTAAAACCTCTGAGCTGCCAACTTCTAGAATTGCAACTAAGTGTAAAATTGGCATAATTCTTTCCCTGATAAATAACCGGGATTTGACCCAATTTTACCTGCAATTTCACTAAGTCAGGCAAACTCAAATACGGCTCAATAAAAAAATAGTTATTTGCTCGCGAAAAAAAAGAAGTAGAGGCGAATAACATTTTTTTGATCTTAGAGAGAATATTTCTTCGAGTTGGTAAAGCTATACTTATTTTTTCGTCTTTAGCACCCAAACTATTGACCGCAAGTGTCTTATCAAAATTTATAAACTTCAATATTGAAGAATAGATCACATGATTCCATTCATCAGTTTTCGCAAGAACTGAGAAATGCTCCATCGACTGAGGAACATATTTTAAATCGGGCCCATCATAAACAATTGTTTTCTCAATCGAATATGTATCAATTGCTTTGTGTAAACATTCCCACCTATCATAAATAATTGATAAAAATACCATTAACCAAGGACCAATCAGAATTCGCCAATGCCGTGAAGTATGATCTACATCATGAATATTATTTAGCTCAACCGTTAATTCTATAAGTAACCTCTCGAAAAGCGCTTGAAGATATTCGTAGTCTTGATATAACTTACCTCGATCATCCCAATGGTAGGGAACAACTTCAGCATCCATATCCAACCAACAATCCTTTTTAGAATAGAGTCGGCACCACTCACCTAAAAAAAGAACAGGCCGAGCGTCACTAGGCCAAGTGTTTTCTAATGCAGTTGTAACTAAAAACCTATCTTTCATTTTTGCAAAACTGGCTCAAAAAAATAGCCACGGGATTCTGAAAATCTCGGCCTGTAAAGCCACAATTTCTCACCACGCCGTGCGTCCACCCTCTACAGGAACAATTGCTCCATTAAGATAACTGGAAGCTTCACTTAACATCCACACTAAAGTACCTTGATACTCTTCGACTTGAGCTAGTCGATCCATAGGAATCCGTTGGGATACTTCTTTTAAAAATGCCTCAGGTTGTCCGTTTTCAACACCACCTGGACACATAGCATTACAACGCACCCCTTTATCCGCCCAATAAGTCGCGAGGTAACGTGTAAGCCCAATAACGCCAGATTTAACCACAGAATATGTCACCGGTTTTACCGGCTGCATATCATCGGGAAGCCCTGGTTGAGCGTATAATCGCTGGTCGGGAGCCATCAATCCCAAATCGGAAGAAATATTAACAATTACACCGCCAGTAGGATTTTGAGAAATCTTGTGGCCATAAAACTTCGCACACAAAAATGATCCGGTCAAACCCACCACGATATCTTGATCCCAGATTTTCAATGGAAAGTTTTCTAATCGGGAAAAGTTTTTTTCAGAGTTTTCTTCTACTTTGGGATTATTCGCGGCATTGTTAACAAGGCCATCAATTTTTCCAAACTCTTCCATTAGGAAATTGACATTTTGAGCAATTTGAGACTCGTCAGTAATATCAACAGAAAAACCCAATGCAGTTACATTATATTTTTCCGATAATTGGCTGGCAATTGTTTCAACGGCCTGCTTAGTCAAGTCTAGTAATATTGGATTACCTCCATACGCGGCGATTGCCTCCGCATGTTTCCTTCCCAGTAGACCCGCGGCGCCTGTTATTACAATAACTTTTCCATCGAGGCGAAATAATTTATCCAATTCTATGGTCATTCAAAAAACTCCAACTGTCTGGCCACCATCAACCACTAGCACAGTACCAGTAATAAATTTCGCTCTCTCAGAACACAAAAAAACAGTAGCATCCGCCATTTCCTCCGGCGTTCCAAAACGATTCATTGGCACGGTTGATTCAATGATATCTTTAACACGCTCAGAATCTTGTTTGATTTTTTCATCCCAGGAACCACCTGAAAAAAAAACATTCCCAGGGGCTAACACATTAACCCTTACTTTTTGAGCCAGTTTTCTTGCCATATTTTTTGCCAGCGCAACAACAGCACTTTTAGCCGTTGAGTAATCAACTGGTGCACCAAATGCTTCTATCGCGGTAATTGATGCAACAAATAAAAGACAACCTTTCGATTCCTGAAGCATGGGCAAAAATGTTCGTGTAGTGCACAAAGCAGAATCAAAATTATTACTCCAGGTTTTGCTCCACTGCTCATCTTCAGGTAACGGATCTGGGACACTTCGACCATCTCCAATATTCGCAATTAGAATATCAATACCGCCCCATTTATCTTGCATTTTATTTTTTAGCTGAGTCAGTGAAGTCGTCGATGTACAATCACAAACTTCGGCGCTAATTCTTGACGATCCATACTCACTTTGCAGTTTTTTTTCGTTTTCAAACAATCCTTCAGAGCCTCGAGAAACGATCACCACATGCGCTTTTTCCTCAAGAAACTGCTTCGCAATTGCAGCACCTATGCCTCTAGATGCACCAGTTACCAACACACGTTTATTGTTTAGTCCAAGATCCATGTTACTAACGCTTAAACTGATAAGGAGTAGGAGTATCTGAGTTTAAGTGAGCGACTTCCTTACCATATTCCTTAATCTGACTTTCAATATCAACATCAACATTTAGTGACCACTGTTGAAGCAGTGCTTTGGTAATCGACCCCATTTTACCGTTACCTATGTTAATCCCGTTCAGAGAAACCGTGGGCAAAATACAAAATGGTGTTGCAGTCATAAATGCTTCATCGGCATCGTAAACATCATATGGCTCGATATTACACTCTCTACATGGCATATTCAGTTGCTCTGCAATTTCAAAAATATATGCTCGACTAATTCCCCTGAGAATATTTCTACCTTCTGGAGTTAATATTTCGCCATTTTTTACAATAAAAAAATTATCTCCGGTGCCTTCAGTAACGTACCCATCTGGATCCAACAATAAGGCCCAATTATTTTCACCTTTCATTTGCGACACTTCTATATTGGCCATTTGATAAAAAAGACGACTTCGGTTTTTTATTTTGGGCTCCATTAAACTAGCAGGGATGGCTCGTTGTGACGGAATGACCGCATTAATTCCGGATTCAAACAATGGCGCCATAGCTGCCACAGTCCATTTAAGCGGAAAATCAGCGATTACAACCGTTGCTTCCATTTTTCCATCAAAGACAGGTGCATATATACCTAGAGGTCCTCGACTTACATTAATCATCAAACGATGCTCATCGTGCGCTTCAAATACTGCTTCATTTTCCTCTATCGTTTGATAACAAGCTTTCTCAAGCTCATCGATTGACATCTTTAGCGGAATGTGAAGAATTTTCACACCCATAAAAAGTCTTTCTAAATGCTCTCTTAACTTAAATTGCTTTTTATTAAAAGAACGAGTCATTTCAAAAACCATGTCTCCAAACATTAACGCAGAATCAAAGATCGATATCTTCGCTTCTTGCTCTGGGACAAACTCACCGTTTAAATATACTTTTCTACCTGTGGTCATAAAAATTTGATCCAATTAGGTTTCTAAATCTTTTACAGCTTTCATCATAGCATTGTGTTTTTTGACAAAATCATCGTCTTTCATCAACGACCACGCATACCGATTATAATTTTGATTACTGTTATTCAAGCTATCATAGCTCTCTTTTTCCACTGTTTCTTTTTTCCGAGCCTCAATAATCAATGAAGTTAAGGGGTCACGATCAAAACCAGTCACTTTAAAATTAATATTATATTTCCCTTCAACCGCATCATAATAATGAACTAAATCATTTTCCTTATAAAAACTCTGATTGAAATTTCTCCACTCTGGCTCCATACCAACAACATGCAAAGGTTCCTTATAATCATCAACATCTGATTCACAAAACTCTTTTTCTTGCACACAATAAAAACCTGTTCTCTCTAATAAAACTTTAAGCATAGCGAAATCATAGGAATATAAATGCGCATAACCCGCGATGAACTCATTCAATCCTCTATTATACAATGCCGTATCCTGGCCGGGAGACACGATGAAGTTCATAAACATTCCCCCAAAACCCAGGTCTGTTCGCAGGCTTTCATCTTCCAGCTTAGCTTCCTCAAAAAATGCCATGTCTTCAGCGACATAAGCTTGAGCGACTCGTTTTAAGTTGGGCGTTAATATCCTCAATACACCGTCTTTACTCAGCACTCGATTAAATTCGAGTAGTATGTCTTCCAGTTTTACATGCGGAATATGCTCGAACATATGACTAGTAAAAACAGTTGCACAAGTATCATTTTCCAATGGTATATTCGCTGCATCCCCCTGGATGGAACTACTCGATTCTTCTCTAGTCTTGTGGTCTAAGGTATGCCAACCGTCTTTACTCCAAATTGGACTTGCGCCAACATTCAGCTTTATCATCCTCTATAAATCTCCTATAACAAAAACTCTTTCATTAATGCCGAACACATTCTTATGTCTTCTATAGAATCAATTTCATTCATTTTCCAAAATTCCATTTCAGCACAACCAATTCGCCCCCCAAGGCGATTATTCTTCTCTCGAATCAACTCCGGAGTAAACAAATAGAAAGAACCATTTTCGATCAATTGCTCTTTTATATCCTGGCGACGTTTTCGGTTTAGATAATCGTAGTTAACACTTGCAAGTGATTTATCTGGCAATTTCTGCCAAAAAAACAAATCTTCTGCCACACTACACGAAAATAGGGAATCAAAATTCCCTGAAATAAATTGCTCTAACGCATTATCAATATCCGACGTTTCCCTCAATGGCGATGTCACCTGAGGAGCCAAAACCAAGTCAATAGCAGCAGATTCAATATTTTCAATATAATCAATCGCATGCAACCAACCTGACTCTGAAGAAGCACTATCATCAGAAATTGAAATTGGACGCTGGATAGCTTTCGCACCATATTCTTGGGCAATAGTGAGTATTTCCGAACAATCAGAGCTCACCCAAACATTTCGTACTAGTTTTGACGATGCGCATTGCTCTATCGTCCAGGCAAGTAGTGGCTTTCCACAAAAATCCATTATATTTTTACCTGGAATACCTTTTGAACCACCTCGTGCTAGAATAATAGTATCCACATTCATTGTTGAATACTTTCAAGATAAGGTTTTACCCACGCGAGCTGCTTTGTAAAAATACCAACGCCTTCTGCATCACGATACGCTTGCATGATGAAAGGCCCACGATAATCGAATTCTTTTAACTTACTAAAGAACAACTCAAAATTAGCATTACCTTCACCAAGTGTTACCGGTCCACCACCAAGCGTACGATCTTTTATGTGAATATCCGTAATCCGATCGCCATAGGCATCAAGCTCCTTAAGCGGATCAAAACCAAGCGCTGCACTATTTCCAATATCATAGTTTACTGTCACTCGCTTGGAATCAAACTCTGTCAGTAATTCTTTAAATGGATCCGGAGCCAAATCTGTTTCCAGAGAAAAATTAATATTATGCTGAATTGCCGAATCTAAAACACGACTTAAATATTCCACAAATCGATATTTTGATTGCTCATCTACGAGGCTCGACTGATCAACGCAGGGTATAACAATATCGCTAACACCAAGAACGGATGCATGTTCAATCAAACGATTTAAAACAGTTTGACTTTGATCCGCAATCTTAGGATTAGCTGAATGCAATGGAGCTTCCATAAAATAGTCAGCACATATCGTGTTCACCTTTACTCCAGACTGATCAACCACAGCCTGAATTTGCTCAATTCCAGCTTTACTAAGTAAAGGATTTTTTTCAGCATCGTTAAAATCCAAAATGAATTCCACACAATCCAATCCAATCTTAGAGGCAATGGCAAATTCATCCTGCCAATATCCTACAGGATGCGCCTGATAACGTCCTTGATATTTTGGCAATAAGCGTCCTTGTATTACACCAATAGCATTTTGAGACATTCTAAAAAACCTTTATTAATTAACTCTCAATTGGACAACTAATCATTCGGATTCCCAAGCTAGATGACCTCGCAATTTTTTAGCGATGGATATTTCTTTTTCGTGCATACCTATTACACCATCACCCATGGCTTTTTCAATTTTACGTACAGCGCCAACCAACTGACGAAAACCAGAAGGCTCAATAGATGCCGCTTGATCTGAACCATACATTGCACGATCTAAAGTTATATGTCGCTCCAAAGAACTTATTCCTACTGCTGCAGCAGCATAGGAAACCGCAAGCCCCCCTTCATGCCCACTGTAACCTACATTACAATTAAATTTTTCTCTTAAGGTATTAATCCCATTTAAGTTAGCATCTTCATCTTCCATAGGATAAGTAGAAATACAATGCATCAATTCAAAAGGACATGCCGCTTCTCGAAATATATTCACTGCATTTTCAATGTCAGATAATGTACTCATACCTGTTGAAATAAATGTATGACGACCTTCACCAGCAATTTCTTTTAATAAATCATCATAAACAATCATCGCCGATGCGACTTTATTATAGTTGCAGTTAAATTGCCGAAGAAATTTCTGGCTCTCTATGTCCCAAGCAGAGGCAAACCATTCAATATTTTTTTCTTTACAATATTTGTCGATTTCCCAATACTGATCAGCAGTAAATTCCAAACCTTCTTTCTGCGCTCTTTGCGTGGTCCCCCAAGGACTTTCGCGAGGAGAATCTAGCATTTCCTGGGTATACACAGCATCTATTGTGCGTTTCTGAAACTTAACGGCGTCAGCACCGGCTCCTGACGCGACATCAATTAAGTCTTTAGTAATTTGCATATCACCATTGTGATTTATTCCAATCTCAGCTATTACAAATAAGCTCATCTATTTCCTCCGGGCTCATATCGTGTAAATTAATTAAATACTCTATAAAATCTCTAATAAATCCCTGTCCACCCACTGTCTTTAAAACTACCGAAGCACTATTCTTAACAATATCGTGTGCATCATTTGGCGCAACCGAAAAACCAGCCGATTTAATCATCGGTAAATCGTTCAAATCATTCCCCAAATACACTAAACCAGAAAATAGATCATTGTCTGGCACTTTGTCTTTTAGATATTTCTCTAAATATTGTTTTTTGTTAGAAATCCCATGATGACAATCAATTTCTAATTTTTTAGCGCGGGCTAACACGACAGGATTCTTTTCTTTTGAAAGTATCATCTGGTGAAATTGTAAATCGTGCTTTAGTTGATAACTTTTTAAAATATTAAACCCCAGACCATCACTTCGATTGCAGCAAACCCATTCGTCGCCTTCTTTATTGAGATAAACTTTGTTATCAGTAAACACACCGTCGAAATCATAAACAATGGTGTGTACTGCAGATAATTCGGGCCAGTTAATATTAGTTGTCACTGTGCAAATATTTCCGTCTCGAGAATTTCACACACAATATGACCAATCAAAATATGCGATTCCTGTATTCTCGCGGTATCAGTAGACGGGATAATGATAGAATAATCACAAACTTGACTCAAAGCTCCACCCTCATTACCAAGCAGACCAATAGTTGTAGCTTGTCGTAATTTAGCTTGTTCAACGGCATTAATAATATTTTTACTATTACCTGAAGTAGATATCCCTATTAAAAGATCTTTACTGTTTATCAAAGCGGATACTTGTCGGGAAAATATTTCATCGAAACTGTAGTCGTTACCAACACAAGTTAAAATTGAACTGTCTGTCGATAGTGCAATGGCGGGTAATGCAGGCCTATCTTGTTTGAAACGACCAATCAATTCTGCCGCTAAATGTTGGGAGTCGGCAGCACTACCACCGTTACCGCAAAACAATATCTTTCCACCCGACTTTAAACATTCTGTCATTAATCCAGCGACTTGTTGGATTTGTTCAAGGCATTGCAGCTTGACTAACTCGATTGTTGCTTGATGATCCTCAAAATTTTGGATGATTTGATTTTTCATCAACTCTGGGCACCTTTAATATATGAAAAAATAATCTTGTTGCTCAAGAAATGTTGCAATTCATAATTCCTTACGCAACTGACTGATGACATGTTTCAAATCTTCATACTCTTGCAATTTACTCTTCAAGAACCTTGCAGTGACTTTTGCTTTTTCTTCAGCACCTTGTGGTGTCAGAATATACAAATAACCCTTTTTATTTGGATTGTTTTTAAAACTTCTGGCTTTTACCAAGCCCTTTTCAGTCAGGGCCCGAAGACAATAATTGACCTTTCCAAGACTAATACCAAGTTCTCTAGACAGCTCTCGCTGGCTAATATCTGGTTTTTTTTCGAGTAATTTCAATATTCTATAACGAATCTCTTCGTTCATAGTTTCTACTTATGAGGAATTATTAATAGTACTAGAGCTAGCGTTCAACACATGAACACAGATAATTAAATACTACAGGTGGCGAAACGTCAAGGAAATAAAAAAAAATTTAAGATGTTAATAAAACCAAGTATGGATTTGAAAATGCACTAATTTGAAACGCTGGGTTTTCGGTCGACTGGGAAAATTACAATTCAAAACAGAGTATTATTTACGTTATCTGCCATAAAAACAAACAAAAGCGAAATAGCTCCCGATATTGATTAATTGTTTGCCGTAAACCATGACGTATCAGACACCATTCATAAGGTTACTTAACAACTTTACCCGCATGGCTCTGCACCCCAATAAAAAGATCTTAAATCACAATAAATTATCAAAAAAACTGTATTGATCTGACGCAGCCGTACTATCATCAGCTTTTTCAATACTGATAGACTCTGGTTCACCCATTTACGAAGAACTAACAGCTACAAATTGACAGGTGGAAAGTTCAATCACATCTTGGAAAGCACGGTGCGCTATCTTTTCATGATCTCAACTATGGAGTAACCAAATATTCTGCTGTGTTACCGTTCAAATCAGTTTTCATAACAGAAATATTTGATTTATCTCCAGCCCAATCCCCAGTATAGTTAGTATTCAGCAATACGTAGCCATCATCGAATGTAGGTATTACTCGAGACCATGCCTTCCCTTCATAAGCATGATCAATTAATAGCTCCTCTGACAGTTGGTTTCCATCAAAGTCATATGCGGATCGATAAAGTCCATAAATCCTTTCTTTGCTCGAATAGGTAACTATTTCTAATTCTTCGTTATCGATTTCTGTTATTGGATTTGAATGTGAGATTGAGCCTTGATCACTGGTTTCCTCTAGCCAGATTTTGTTTCCCAACCTGTCATACAGCGCATATGTAGTTTCATCATGATTAGCTGCTACAACAAATACCGAGCCGTTTTCTAATTTTTTACCATACACTCTGCCATTAAAATACATTACTGGTTTCAAAATATTAATATATGAATACTCATCCCCATTTGGCGACAAAGTATAAATATAAGCACTTTTTGAGTCCCCGAAAACATCATATTCCACAGTAGAATCGTAAGTACCCGTAATTTCTATATTTCCATCAAAATCCAAATCGATGCCATGAATATGTTCAAAATCAATGACCGATCCATCGAATAAATGTGACCAAATCTCCACACCGTTAGAATCAAATCTGGTCACTTTTGGCGTTACTTTGGGGTTAACATATTCGTAATCCGGAACTTCTGGCTCATAGACTTCCGCTGCCAATATAAAACCGTTTTCAATTGGCAAAAGTTTTCCATTTATTTCCTTATCAATAATTTTATTCCAATTGTCTTCCCCCATTGAATCTACTTTATTCAACCAAGTTTTCAGATAAGATGAATCACCAGCACCAGATAGCCCGCTAACAACAAAATCCCCACTGGCTAATTCGATGACATCTTTTCCTGAGTCTCGTTTTATCGAATCAAATATTCGAACCCATTCCTCATCGCCACTCGCGTCTAATTTGGTGAGATAGATTGCCGATTTATCAACATCAAAACTTTCGGTTGTACCCACCATTATAAATCCGCCATCTTGAGTTTGCTTAATAGAGGAGTGAGACTCTCTACTGTCACCACCAAATAATTTTGTAAATATTCCAACATTTAATATTCGCGTTTCACTCCAATCTCCCCAATAATTTAGAGAATTCCTTGCTCTCACTCGAGAATAATACTTACCAGACTCTAGAGTAAATGTTGCCCTCGGAAACTCAGCCACTTCCGAAGAAATAATATCAGCAAACAAAGCGTCATTAGCCAATACAAACTCATAATCTTTTGCGTGTTCGCTGCTTTCCCACAAAATATCGACTTCGGTGTTCGATGCCAAACTTTCATTGGCTGAAGGGTCCGTAATAACAGGAACTTCACTATAAACATACGGCCTAGCATCGCTTTCATCAGGAAGCCCATCATTATCATCATCGTCGTCAACGGCATTGACTTGGCCATCACCATCCGTATCGATATACAAATCCATATTGGCAACCGGAAGTTTTTCAGCAGTTACATCGAAACTGCGATTTTCCAAATTCGTTTTAATTTTAGTTGGGTTAAGCAATCGGGTAGCATAAACCAGGTCTGATATTACTTGTGTCTGATCAATATCTCCATCTTCCGCTATGTCATCTGCCAGATTATTGAGGGCCCAGGTTAGCTGAGAATCCACACTGCTTTCTGGTTCAGCTTGTTGTTTTAAAATGGCGTACTGATATAAAGTGGCCGACAAAGCTAACACGTAAGCATTTCCATTAGAGTTACTTTCGCTTATGTCATATAAGTTAAGTTGTGAGAAATTCGTAATACTTGATACGGGCAATACATCTTGTAGACTTTCTATCACTTCAGACTCAGCTTGAGAAATTGCACTTTCAATCTCAACACTTTCTGACATCAATTGCTGAATGCGCTTATAGGAAAGATGGGTTAGAACATTAATATACGCCTGTTGTGAATCTGCCTCGGTAGAAACGTGATATATCGCCTTTAAATTTAGTCGCCCCTTAGATAAATCACCCGTTATCTCATTAATATGCACGCCATCCGCACTAATTAATATTGGGCCTTCTCCCGTTATTGAAAAATCAAAGCGACCAAGGTCATCGTTAATTTCACTCAGTGTAACGCTTGAGGAAGTTTGCCCGTTAGACAAAAGCTTGGCAATCAGCACCTCCGACCCCTTAACATAAGGTCCCTTTAGAGCGGCACCCGATATCGAATAATCTTTACTTGTTTGTCCTGTTCCACTAATACCATCATCGCCTCCACCACAGGATACCAAAGCCAACAACCCCAAAAATAAGTAAAACACTGACAAAAATGCCACTTTTTTCATTTTTTATTTTTCCTTAGACCTCTTTGCCACTAATGCCGTCATCATCAGAACCAGCACCACAAGCCAATAGAAATGCATTAACAAATAAAATAACAATCAACTTTAACATGTGGCTATTTAACATTTTTATTTTCCAACAACGATAATTTTTTTTAATTTTATATAAGTCAAATAAATTATTTTATTACTTTCTTAGAAACGACTATATCGAAGTAATCACTACCGATTTTCGATTGTTTATAGAGCAAAGTAAATGTACCATCACCATTGTTTGTTAGGCCTGCAGCTATAGCATTACCCGTCAACCCAGGAAAATAAATTTCTTTATTTATCTTTAAATCTAAATCTATCTGCAGAAAACCAATGGGGCTAGAATTATTTTGGCTTGAATAATTTGTGAAGAGACTATAAAAATTCCCGTTTTCATCCGCTACAAAACCGCGAGTTTCTGAAAATAAATAGTGGTAAATTTTTTGATAAATAAAGCCGCCAGTATTATCGACAATTGCTAATGCTGTCGAATAAGAAGGTGAACTTTCCACACCTATAACTAAAAAATAACCATTGGAGAGTTCAACGACATCACCTACTTCTTTATGTGTATAAGTATCAAGATTATTCCATTCTAATACTTTTTCATAATTTGAATCTAATTTTAGTAAATATGCGCCTAGATTATCTATATCGTACGATGATAGTTCAGAATAAGCTAATCCAACTATTACCAACTCGCCATTTTAACTCACAATCATGTCAGAAACAGACTTGATATCTCCTCCTTCTAAAACTGGGAGAACTATAGGCTCAGAAATTTCTCCACTCTTGGCATCTATCGTGTGTAAGAAATTATTCACAATTTTAATGCAATTATTACAACCGTCCTTACCCCACTGGTCTACAGAAATAACAATTGAGTCATTCCATTCAATAATGTGCGAAAAGTCATAACGATCAGTTGATCCTTGAGGTAGATACAAAGATTCCCATAATTTTTCACCAATCGAATTTATTTTTAGCACAACAGCTTGTTTTAAATTCCAGTCATAACCAACCGCAATAATATCGCCATTTTCTAATTCTATAAAATCTCGAAATCTTTCACGATTAGACGTATGTGAAAAATACTGCCAAATCATTTCTCCATTGTCATCAATTTTAAATATCCAATCATCGCTACCTGAATCAATAGTACTATTTAGGTCAGTAGATGAAGAGCTACCTCGGATCAGATACCCTCCCGAATTCGATTTGATAATTTGATCAGCCCATTCGGGTCCGCTTCCACCATATCTCTTGGTAAATACTCCTGCTTCAATTCTGTTATCAGCACTAGTTAAAGATTCTTGTCCAAATACATTTTTTCTTGTTATTCGCCAATAGTATTCACCGGCATTCAGCATTAACACATAATTATTAGATTCAACGACTACCGACTCAATAACCAGAGAGTCTTTTAATACATCAATAACATACGTACTACTATCATTGGGTGCTGACCAAGATAATTCAATTTGATATTGCTCATCCATTTGGCTGACAACGGGCGAATTTGTCACGGGTAAATCTGGCGCTTTCACCTCAAAATATATTGACTCACTCCATGGGCCAATTACCGTTACTTCACCCTCAAGCTCTCTCTCCACCTGATACTTAAGCTCATACGTTGCAACTTCTAGTTGATCGATAACTATGTTTGCTTCTGACGCTTCCTTTGAATCTATTTCTTCTGAATTAGATTTTCTGTAACTAACAATGTATTTGGAAGCACTAGGTATAGGCTCATAATTAATATTAAACGAATCAGTATCCTGTAAGCGAGCATCACTAATGCCATTTGAAAAACTAAGAACATTTTTAACTTCATCGGAAATTTTTACCGAAATAGTATCCAAATTTCGTAAGATAATGCCATTCTTCGTTTCAGCTTTAACAAGCAAGGAATGATTATTGTTGTCGCCCCAATAGCAAGCATTCCAGTTTATTTCCCAAGGTGCGCCATCCTTGTCTTCCGCCACTTTTCGACCATCAACATACAAAGATACAATTTTGATATCCAAATGATCAGGGATGTCCACTACCACGAGTTGATCCGCGATATTAATTTCCGAATTTTTTGCGGGATAGGTGATAATGATGCCACTATTTGGAATTTCAGCTTGGTTGAACTCTACGGGATCACCGTATTTTGAATCGTCGATGGTATTTAGTTTTCCATCGCCATCAATGTCATCGTCATAGATATTAAGCAAGCCATCACCATCGGTATCGATGAAGCGATCCATTTGTGCCACTTGCAGGTTTTGATTGAGGACTTGGTAACTTTTATTTCGCAGGTTTTCACCGATGTCATCAGGGCGCAGTAATCGACTGGACGTGGTTAAGTTAGATAACACGACCAAATCGGCTATTTGACCATCATTAGCAAAATCATTAACAAGGTAGTTTAAGACTGCCGTTAATTCCGCATCCACAGATGAGTTTTTCAGTCGGCTTTCACTCATGGCATACTGATAAACGATGGAAGAAAGTGCTAATAAATATGCGTTGCCTTTACTGAATTGATCATTGATGTCATATAGATTTAAATGCGTAAAATCCTGGATGTCATCAACAGGAATCACGGATTGAAAAGCTGCGATAAACTCGAGTTGTGCGCTTGCGATTGAGTCAGTAGCACTTCGCCCTTCGGCGATGAGTTTAAGTACTCGATTGTGGATGAGATGTGTCAACACATTCACTTGGGCATTTTGCATAGCATCATTGCTCACATCATATATTGCACGTAACGTTAGTGGCCCATCTGATCGAGCACCTTTTATTTCGTTAAAGTGGTAACCATCAACTGAGATTTGCAAAACAGTGGCCGCTTCTACATTAAAGGAGAAACCACCCAGTTCATCATTCGTTTCCGTGGTGATGGTTTGGCTGGTAGGCTCGCCTTTGTCTGTGAGTATATTGGCAGTAACAGTTGAACCTGTTTCGAATGGACCTTTTTGTGCGGCACCTTTGATATCGAAGCCAGTTCCGCTGATACCGTCATCTCCGCCACCACAGGCAGCTAGTAACAACATAATTGCAGTTATACTACATAATTTCCTTAATCTTACTTTTTTCATTTTGTTATTCTCAATTTACAACCTTGAAATACCGAGATACTAATTTTCCAATTGAGCAGTATTCCCATTCGAATCCATTTTAGTAACAAGTATATCCTCTGTCTGGCTATCTTCCCCAACCATTAGATACCCATCATTAGTCGTAGATATAACAACACTATAAAATTTTTCAGAGCCCCCATCACTTGCAAGCATCTCTGAATTTATCAAATGACCAAAACGTGAATACGTCAAACGATGTAACCCATATACAGTGGAGCCATTAATATATCTCCGACCATACTCAATAATAACTAAGTTTTCATTTTCTTCAGAAAGAATAATATTACTCCCTCCAGCGCCCCCACCTCTTCTATCAAGAACAGACCAGCGACTCCAGACTAAGACTCCTAATTCGTCATACAGTGTATAGACCGAAGCAGATTCGACTCCTGCCCAAAGTTTAGTCGCAACTAAATGAAAACCGTCATCTAACTCTCGATTAACTACATAGTAGTAATCAGCTGTATCATCAACGCTAAAAAATCCTGGGGATTGAATCTCACCTAAACTATCGATTGTCATACCAAAAAAGACTTTGTTCTCCCATGTATCGGTGACATCTTCGGGCGTAGGATCATAAGTACCTGCAACAACTAGATTTCCCAACTTATCCAGTTCTACTGACATCAAATATTCGTATTTAATTATTGATTCGTCAAAAGTACGATTCCATACTTCCGTATCCTCTAAATCAAACTGAACGATACTCGGCACATATTGAGGATATGTTCTATCATCAATAACTTCATTTGTAACTAATTTGTCATAACCAATTACATAACCTTCATCAAGCGCAACAATTGACTTAATTTTTTGGTTTTCATTTTTTTTGCCCCATAACGTTTCACCTTCGGCATCCAGCTTAAGCACCCAATCATAGCAATCTGGCCAATTACAAGTTCCACCAATCACAATAATATTTTCATCAGACAGCTCAACAATATCTTTCCCGGAACTACCTGTAAACGGATCGAGCAATTTCGTTTTACTCCACACTTCCTCACCACTAGGTGACAGTTTTACAATATAGATATTAGTAGTTTGTACACCAAAACTTTTCGTCGATCCTAATAATAGATATCCACCATCACTTGTTTGGATTACTGAAGATGCAGACTCAGCCTCTTCACCACCAAAATATTTAGAAAACAAACCTGCATATACCACTTGCGGTACAGTCCATTCACCATCAAACCCATAATCATTTATTGCTCTAACTCGCCAGTATCTTTTGCCAGTCGACAAGCGTGTCACTATATTTGTCCCATCAATCTTTTCTGACACATCGGGGTTAAGAAAATCGGTGTTTTGAGCCACTTGAAATTCATAGTCAGTTACGCTGGGCATCACATTCCATTCAAACGTGACATCTTGGTCATTCGCAACCGATGCATCGCTAAGTGGGGAAATAATTGTTGGGGCCACTGGGCCATCTATGACAAAGTTATTAACTTCACTCCATTGGCTCGACAACATTATTGAGTTTGAAGCACTAACTCTCCAATAATATTCTCCTTCACTCAATGCTTCAGTTTGCTGCTCAAGGCTCGATGTTGTGTATTGATATAAAATGGTGCTGAAGTTTATATCTGATGCAAGTTCAACTGTATAACTTTCTGCAAATTCAGTGGATTCCCACTTTAATACGGCTTGATTGGTGTCACGAAAAATTGATCCTTGATTTGGCTCTACTAAAATCGGTTCAATTGGACCAGTTATGACAAATGTTTGGGGCTCACTCCACTCTCCCCAATTATCAAATTCATTAGCGGCTTGTATTCGCCAGTTGTATTCGCCTTGGGATAAGTCAATGACGTCGTATGTGTTGTCTACGAGCGTTGTATCGACAATCAGTAAGCTCTCTTCCGTTGTTTTCCAAACTTGTATTTTGAATTTACTCGCATCCAACAAGCCAGTCCAACTTAATGCTGCGATATTTGTATCTCTGATCGATGTATTTTGTTCGGGCATGAGTACGAAGGGAAATATGGACGAGTTGTCTAAACTGACTTCCATCGTTGGTCCAAAACTGACATTTCCACCAATATCAGATATACGTGTACTTAGATTTACTTTGCCAGAATCATTTTCCCAATAATAGCTATTCCATTCGACGGTAAAGGGGGCAGAGTTACTTTCTCCCACTGATTCGCCATTAATGAGATATTCCACTTTTGTCACTAACGTTTCATTGGTGACAATTGTTTTTAACAATTTGGCATTAGACGCGTCGTCGCTTACTGGTGATAATAATTGCGCATCAATTTTATTGACGATATAGGGATTCTCATCAATGCTATCAGCAATGCCATCCCCGTCGTCGTCATCATCAATCAGATTTACAATGCCATCACCATCTGTGTCGATATATCGATTGATATTTGGCACAGCCAAACGTTCTTTTATGACGTCAAAGGACAATAGTTTTAAATTCTCTTCGATGGTATCGGGTCTTAGGAGTCGACTGGATGCGGCTAGTTCGTTAACTAAAGCTTCCTCAAAATGCCCTTCGTTTTTGAATGTATCAGCCATGGTATTAAGTAAAGCAGTTAACTCTGCATCCAAATTATCTGAACCAATGGCTTTCACTGTCGCGTATTGATAGACCGTGGCCGATAGGGCCAAGAGATAAGCGTTGCCATGACTGAGATCTAAGTTGGTGTCATAGATATTTAGTTGTGAAAACTTTGGCAGTGTTTCGACGGGCAAAACGGATTGAAATGCCGCCACAAAATCATTTTGTGCCGTAGTGATTGCTTCGGTTGCGTCGATACCAGATGCAATGAGCGCAATAACACGAGGCTGTATTAAATGCGTCAGCACATTGACATAGGCAGTCTGATTATTCGTTCCATCAGCATAATAAATTGAGCTTAAGGTTAATGGCCCCTTGGATAACTTACCAGTCAATTCATTTCGATGATAACCCGTCGCCTCAATATTCACTAATTGGGATTCTTTCAAATCAAATCCGAAACTACCTAAGTCATCAGATGTCACTGTCGGAATAGAATCCGTCGTGGGGTTTCCCGATGAATCGAGAAAGTTGACATTGATACTCGAACCGATAACGAATGGGCCTTTTTGAATTGCACCTGAGATATCAAATCCCGTGCCGCTGATACCGTCGTCTCCGCCGCCGCAGGCGACTAACAATAAGACCAAGCAAATTAAAGCCAGGTTTCTTTTTATTAGTATAGTGTTCACGATCTTTTCCTCAGTTTAATTTATATTAACTTTGCTAATTAGGCTTTCATTGCCTGCTATTTGGTTTTCATTGATTTCTGTTTGCGGATTATCATTACTCTCCACATAACTGGTATCATAAGCAGATACACCAATGAGTTTTGTAGAGGAAAGATCGATGTTCTCTAACGAATGCATTAAACTAGTACCCACATCAATAATTTCATCGTAGGGCCATTGTCCATCTGCATCGAGATAAACGCGATAACCACTTATATCACTTTCAATATTTTCATCCCAACTGAGTTCGAAAGTTGTTGAGTTAGTTTCAGTCAGCTGTACATTTATCGGTAAGGAAATCGGGGCATTTGTGAAAGGAGTTGCCAAGAAAGGCCAATATTGTGTCCCGGAATATTCATTTCCAAGTTCACTTAATAAAGACTGATCTGTTGAACCCCACCAATTATTTGGTGCTAATACATATTGATTGAAAGGTGATTTAATAAGATTTCCTAAGTAGGGCACATTTATATTGTTATTTTGAAACCTTTCTGGCAAGGTTTTGAATTCAAATATAGGAGGGCTATCTTTAGTTGCCTGACTAGTTAAGTTTTTGTTATAAACTAAATTTTGCGTATAATCTGCACCATGGCCATCTATAATTATGGATCCATCGATATTACCAGTTTTTACGTAGTTATTATAAAACACATTGTTTGATACGGATATCTTTCCTGAACTATGTGTTCTTAAATGTAGGGCCCTACCACAATTATTCGAAAAAATATTTCGACTAAAAGTAACATTTCCATTCCAAGAATCAATTGAAATAACTCCGAAACCACTTGGATTACTATTGTTGCGAATTAGATTATTACTGATATTCGTAAATGAGTTATTGGGCATGGATTTCATATCTATTGCCCCCCACGTTTGGTTATATAGCGCATCATCTACATGACATTTTCCGTTTTCCTCAATAATATTATTTATAATTTGAGCGTAATCACCAGAACCACTATCGCCGACCTTTATCCCTGAATTTGCATTTCTTGCAATAATACTATCGCTTACTAAAAGCCCTTCAACAAAGATGTTAACCGCAGCATGATTTGGGTAATAACCAGCGTACTCTACATTTGAATACAATAATGCCGATCCATCAATGTAATTATTTTCAGAATCTAATTTTGTTGCTTTTCCGAAATAATGTAATCCATCCCAATCACCCGGATATTTGCGACCAAATGCAGAAGTGAATGTGATTTTGTTGCCCAAAGATCCATTCGCAATAATTTCTCCATGACCAACCAATGATGCCGCGCCATCAAAAAGTACAACTACCCCAGGTTCTATTTTTAATTCAACACTATCGAAAACTCTTACAGTACCCATAACAAAATACGGTGATTTACCTACATCCCATGCTGTATCCATAGAAATATCGTTAGAAATTAAAGTAAAGCTATCTTTATCGGGCCACGGTGCTCTTTCAGTTTCAAATTGATAAACCTGAGACCATTCACCTTTAACGCCCAAGGCATTGATCGCCCGAATCCGCCACCAAGATACACCTCGTTTATAATCCGTAATTAATAAACTATCAGTGTCAATGTTGGAATATTCTCTTACTTCGGAATACTCTTCATCATCAGAAATCTGTATGTCATAGACTTCACCATTAACTGCGTTCCAATGAAGCGTAACACCGATATTAGGAATACCACCTGAAGTTGCAGGTAGAACAACAGGCGACTGAGGGCCAGAAATTGAAAAGGAATAAACTTCGCTCCAATCGCCCAAAAATCCCAATTCATTTTTGGCTCGAATTCGCCAATAGTAATCTCCAACAGCTAACGATGTCGTTTCAAAGCTTGCTTGATCCGTTTCAACTTTTTCAATCGTAGATTGAAAACCACTGTCACTTGCCAACTCCAAAGTGAAAGCCGTCGCAGATTCTGAAGTTTCCCACGATAGATTTGGGCTAACCGTATCTCGAACGACCGCATTCTGTGTAGGGAATACTATTTGAGGAGCTTGCGGGCCTGTCACAGAAAAAGATCTTGTTTCACTATAATTACCAGCAATATCAGCCGCATTTACTGCTGCGACACGCCAATAGTATTCACCCTCCAATAGCGCATCGACTTGATACTCCGTGATGTCAATACTCTCTTGAGCAATTACATTTGAAAAATTGGATTCAGCTGAAACTTCCAGCAAATAGTCTTCCGCATATTCTGAATCATTCCACCGGAGAAGTGGACGATTTGTGTTTGTTATATCCCCAAAGTTTTTCGGCAGAGTTAGTAACGGCGAATTAGGGCCAGCAATGATAAATGTTTTTGCTTCTGCCCACGCCCCCCAGTTGTTAAACTGATTAGCTGCTTGCACTCTCCATTGATATTCGCCTTTATCTAAGGATTGAATTAACATTTCTGTCAACGCTATTTCTTCATCAATAATCAAGCTGTCTGGATTAGCAGTTTTCCACACTTGTACTTGATATTTTTGAGCATCATCGAGCCCTGACCAAGTTAAGTTGACCTCATTCTCGTCTCTGATAACTGCGCTATCAACTAAGTCTAGTTGTAAGGATTGATTGCTAGATTGTATAATTTCCAATACTTCAGACGGGCCAAAAGAAGCATTTCCACCTATGTCGGTAACTAGGGTACTTAAGGTGACATTGCCTATTTCATCCGAAAAGTAATAAGGGTTCCATTCGTATTTAAACGGTGCTGCATTGACTGTCCCCACAGATTCTGCATCTATAAAAAATTCGACCTGTTCAACTAAGTCAATATCAGAAACTAACAACCTCAAGGTTTTATTTCCTTCCACCACCACGCCATCAGATAATATAATTTGCGTTGATACTTTACCCACTACATAAGGTTCATCATCTGCCACATCTGGAAAGCCATCACCATCATCGTCATCGTCATTTATATTTGTTTCTCCATCGCCATCGGTATCTAGGTAGATATTGATGTCAGGTACATCAAGACGCTCACTGATAACCACAAATGATCTTAGTTTTAAGTTTTCTTCGATTTGACTGGGGATTAACATTCGACTGGCTATTTTCAGTTCACTGATAAGCGTTGGATTGGCAATTTCGCCTTTGTCCTTGAACGCATCTGCCGTGGTATTAAGCAATTTTGATAACTCAGCGTCTAAGGTATCTCCTTCACTCTCATCTGCTTTAATTGTCGCGAGTTGATAGACGATGGCAGACAATGCCAGTAAATAGGCATTGCCTTCCGTATTTGATTTATCGGTATCGTATACATTGAGCGTCGTAAAATTTGGCAACGCGTCTACTGGCAAAACATCGAGCAAGGCTTTAACTAATTCTGTTTCTGCTTGAGTAATTGCGTCTCCTGCATTGTTACCTTCTTTAATGAGTTTTACCACTCGCTGATGTATGAGATGTGTTAACACATTCACGTAAGCTACTTGACCATCAATAACTTGGGCGTCAAAAATTGCATTAAGTGTTAAAGGACCTAGAGACAAGCTCCCGGTTAATTCGTTAAAGTGATATCCTTCGGCTTTAATATTCACAAGTTGCGGACTACTCAACTCGAAATTAAAGTTACCTAAATCGTCTATGGTTTTGGTTGGGATAGTTTGAGAAGAAGGCTGGCCGTTAGACTCTAAGAAATTAATCTCTACCGATGAACCAATAATAAAGGGGCCTTTTTGTGCTGCGCCTGAAACAGTATATTTTTTTACATCCGGTCCAGGATCATCTTGCCCCGTACCGCTAATACCATCATCACCACCACCACAAGCTGCAAGTGAAAGTACGAACACCAAAAATACTAACTTTTCCAACAAAATATTTTTCATTATTGTTTTCCTACAAAACATCTATATTCCGATTATTGTTTTAAATAAAAAGAAACCAACCAAACAACCCTCTCTTATTCTTGTTTTTTGTTATTAATCTTATTTATTACATCTTTATTGTTTGGTTGGTTTCAAAAACTTTTTAGCTTTTCTCTTCTAAGTCTGCTTTATCTTCTTCAAAATAATAAATTCCTAATCCTGCCCTAACCTCTGCTGCACCGACAGCATCCGGATTTGATACCACATCTTTCTCTGCTAGCCATTGATTTAATTCTATTAATAACTTTGTCGATTTTTCTTTACTCATTTTTTTAAACACCGGAATTACTTCCTTCGGTAAATGGCTATAAACCACATGACGCTGAAACCAAACTTCCTCTTCCTTTGATTCCAAATTGTGGTCCACAGTATTAAGGAAATCAGTTGCACAATTGCCCATTATTCTTATTTTTTCTTCTTGGTCTTCTTGTGGCACGTAACCCTGTGCAACTAATTCCACAAACTCGTCGTCTTTTTTTTTAATTACGCCTACCCGAATTAGTTCATCGAGAACTGCACCTGCGGTAATGTCACCACTGTATTTTTTAACTAAGGAAGCGAAGCTACTTGAATTGCCAGTTAAAGGCAGGTGAAGTGCGTTGCCATCTTTGTCTTGAAACTCCTTATCTCGCAACCAGCCATTTATGACCCTATTTGCCCTGTTTATTGAACCTTTACGTGGCTGCTGTATTTCCTCATCCATAGTAAGGCGTAATACTTCTTTTCGACTTAAACCGGTTAATACCGCGGCCCTGGAAACGGTCTTTTTTCGTCCAGGAATCATAAAACTGTCGTAAGCCTCATCCACATAGACCCGTTTTGCGATTTCTACAAATTCACTATGAGACACACCTTTACGCAATAACATACGCACGATTGGTCGTAGTAGCTTTGATGTGGCGTTATAGAGTGATTGCTTGACCGAGCTCATAATGGGAGTTATATCCCATTTTTATGATAGAAACAATTAATAATCTTGAATGAATTCCGTAGATTTGACATCAGAATCACTAACTATTTGAAATAATGAACTTATTTTTATCAGAAAACTTTTTGTGGTTTTGGACTAACAAAGCAGGTAAAAAGTGATTTTAGATCACTCCAAATACCACTTAACCTGAACAAAATGTTTTGCGGTGGAATTAACACCAACAATTAAAAAAAAAAAAAAGGGGGGGGGGAGACACTAAAATAAAGAAACATTCAGCGTAGATGGGCGGGATAAATTTTCTTCTAAAAAGAAATGGTTTTATTTGGATATAATTGCTTCAGAAAATGTGAACAGGGAATACAAGCTATTCCACTGATTTCTAATTTTTCTTCACCCAAATAGAGTAGCCCTAACTCTGCTTCCGGATAATCCTCCCGGAAACTTTTTAGTGATTTCAAATCATTGTTATTAATTTTGCTAGCGCGTTTTACTTCCAACGCCATAAAGGTTTCTTCACCATAAATGATAAAATCAACTTCGTTTCCTGATTTTGTTCGCCAATAATAAAGCTCGTGAGGCTTTTGCTGGTAGGCACACCATGCCCTCAAATGCTGAGCAATAAGGCCTTCGAGTGCGACGCCTTCAATTTCTTCAATTCTATCGAGAGGACCTTTTGGGCGTATTGATCGAAAGACGCCTGTATCAAAGTAGTAAAATTTTTCGTGTTTAATCAGGTTTCGCTTCGCTCTTTTGCTAAATACAGGAACTCGAAATGCCAAGAGTAAGTCCTCCAGAATATCAAGATAACCTTCCACTGTTTTTCGGCCAACTTCGCATTCTCGTGCGACTTCTGAAATCGTTAACACACACCCATGGGAAAATGACATCGCTTCCAAAAAGCGTGAAAAATTTCCGGTATTTCGTACGAGGCCTTCAGCCTGTACTTCTTCTTTTAAATAAAGTGTCAGGTAAGCACTCAATCGAGCCTGCGCATTGGATGATTCTACAATTAGGGGTGTAAGTCCATACCTTAATGCGGCATCAAAGTCGAAATCCTCACCAAGCTCTCCTGCCATAAAAGGATGCAATGACGTTGCTAACAATCGGCCAGCCAATAGATTTGCCGCTCCCCGACGCAATTTTCTTGCGCTCGAGCCAGTGAGAATAAAATGTAAATCCTTTCTTTGCTCAATCAACTGATGAACAACATCCAATATTTCAGGCACTTTTTGAATTTCATCAATGACTACCACCGATTTTCCGGGATTACCATTCACCAATTCCACCAATCTTTCTGGCTTCGTTAGATATGTTCGATACGTTTCAGGATTCAGCAAATCAAGCCACAAGGCTTCAGGATAGAATGACCGCAAATAGGTCGATTTCCCCGTCCCGCGCGGTCCAAAAAGCAGATAACTCGTTGCTGGAGGATGGAAAAATCTCCGCCTTAATTCCATTTTTGCTTCCGTTTTGGAGTTGAAAGGTAAAAATAGGCGGGAATTAGGTTAATGTCAAGTTTAGATGGAGTACAGGTCAGTATTAAATAATTATTTAGGTGTATAAATTTAAATTCGATAATAGTCCGATATGGATAAGTTCGTTCTGGCCTACAGTTCTGGTAGCGAACCTTTAATGAAAAACTGAGAAATTTGATCAAGCGTGTTTAAGTCTTCTTGAGTTTGATTTAACTCATTCAAAGAAAGGCCTTCCAGTTCCAACCAGACACAGCGTCCAGCGAGGCTGTCAGATACCTCTTTCATCAAATTAAATTTTTTGAGAACCTGTCAAGATATACTGCCCATACGCTTCTCGGTTTTGGTCAATTGCAATTTTTAAGTGGCGAAATAGTTTGGGTGCACATTGCGCCTCATCAATTAATAATGGACCTGGGTAGCTCTGTAAAAAAACCTCAGGATCATATCCACTTATTCTGCCTAAGACAGCAGATCCAATCTGACTTATTGATGATCGGGAAACACTGTTTTTAGCAGAATCATTTTACCCGTTTGGTGTGCACCAGTAACAATAAGTACTGGAAACTGATACGCTAATAATACCAGTTTTTCCGATAAATTCCTTTTAAATCTGATAGTTGACAATTTACTTAATCACACCTCATATTTGTCATGGTTTGATTAACTGATTATTTACAGCTGAAGTATATGAAATGGTCAAGCAATTAGAGACTAGACTAGTGGCTCAAACAAAACCTCGAGATCTTTTGCGCCTGGTAACTTGCCTTTTCCAGCCGACTCAAATAAACCTTCGGCCAATTGGCGCTTGCTTTCTTGCATTTGTTGAATTCGGCTTTCAACAGTATTTTCCGTTAATAGTTTGTAAACGAAGACAGGTTTTTCCTGCCCTAAGCGATGCGCCCGATCCGTTGCCTGGGCTTCCACGGCTGGATTCCACCATGGGTCATAATGTATCACCGCATCTGCAGCAGTAAGGTTTAATCCGGTACCGCCCGCTTTTAAGCTGATGAGAAATAGTGAAACATCACCATTTTGAAATTGTGATATGGGTTTTTCACGATTTTTGGTATTACCCGTTAATTTTGCGTAACTAATTTTCTTTGCATTAAGCTCCTTTTCTATCAAACTCAACATGCTGGTAAATTGGGAAAACAACAATATTTTTCTTCCTTCTTCTAGCAATTCAGGTAATAACTCCATGAGTAAATCCAATTTAGCAGAGTTTGTTTTATTTTTTACCTGAGCGGATTTTAGCAAGCGCGGATCGCAACAAATTTGACGCAATTTTAGTAAGGCATCTAAAACGATAATATGGCTTTTTCCCATGCCGAGATTACCAATGGCATCCCGCACTTTTTTCTGCATACTCACTCGAACTGACTCATACAAATCTCGCTGCACACCTTCAACAGGCACAGTACGAATCATTTCTGTTTTTGCGGGTAACTCTTTTACTACTTCGTCTTTTTTCCGTCGCAACATAAAGGGAGCCAGACGCTTGGCCAAGCGTTGCGAACGCTCGGTGTCACCGTGCTTTTCAATGGGCGTACGAAATAGTTGACGAAACTGCCGTTCATCACCCAGCAACCCAGGCATGAGAAAATTAAAAATGGACCACAACTCACCCAGATGATTTTCCATGGGTGTGCCCGTTAAACATAAGCGATGATTGGCTTTTAATTGGCAGGCAATTTTAGTCGCCTTGGCTTTCGGATTTTTAATGGTCTGCGCTTCATCCAATATCACCATATGCCATTCTTGCTCTAACAATACCTTGTCGTCGCGGCCCAATAACGGGTAGGTTGTTAGAACAACATCAAATTCTGCAATGCTTGAAAAACGCTGTTTTCGATCTGGGCCATGCAAAGTCAACACTCGTAAATGCGGCGCAAATTGCTCAGCTTCGTGTCGCCAGTTAAACATTAAACTCGTGGGTGCTACCACCAATACTGGCTTTTTTAAACGCTTGGATTCTTTTTCCAAACAAATATGTGCCAGCGCCTGAACGGTTTTACCTAATCCCATGTCGTCAGCCAAAATACCATTGAAGTCATATTCTCGAAGAAACTGAAGCCAGGCCAAACCCGCTAACTGATACTCCCTTAATGTAGCCTTGAAGGCTTTACTTGGTTTGACTGGATTGATGGAATCAAATTTTGATAATTTTTCGGCAATTGTTTTTAATTTTTTGCTACCATTCCACACAATCCCTTCGGATTGCAGCTCAACAATTTCAGCCGCTCGCCACTGGGGAATCGTAAGCGGGCCAGGAACATCGTTTTTTGCAACATGAAGATCCACCAATACATCAACTATTTTTCGCAATCGCGCAAGCGGCACAGGAACCAGTTTTCCATCAGGCATATTGACCAGTAAATTTTTTGGCTGCTCGTCAGTATTTCCAGGCTGTATTAAGAGTTCAGGGTCTCGCCTTAACATATGCAATATAAGGTTCAACAAGTCAATTTTTTCACCATCAACGGTAATACCCAGCGCCAGATCAAACCATTGATTATCGATACTTTCATCAATTTTCATCTCCCAACTTTCAATGGCTGATAGCTGCATTGGAAAGTCTTGATCGGTGTTAATCTCCCAACCTTCTGCTTTTAATGCTTCGACTCCGCCAACCAAGAAATCCATCCAAAGTTGATAGGCGTCAACATCCTCCCAATCCATAATTCCAAAATAATTCTCTGGAACGTTAATATTATATGTATCAATTTCCCTCAATGGTTCAAATCCAAATGCAACAAAGGTATCCAAATATACTGATTCAGCCGCCCAGGCTCGCTTACTCTGTATTAAAACATTATCTTGTTTTCGGGTTATTAGCTCGCTTTGATCTTGACTAAAGATTAATTGGCCATTGTATTCAAATTGAAGTGTGGCCACTGGCTCGGGAGAATCTTTGTGCCCAAAGGCATCCTCACCTACATAAGATTTAAGCGTTAAGATGGGCCGAGGTTTACTTTCTTTTTCCATCACCACCGTCACTTTTTCTGGCTGAGGCAACTTGACATTCAGGTCAGTGAGTTTTTCAAATACATCATAGACTTTATCTTGCTCAACCCATGGAGATTTCAGTAATACATCAGTTAGCTCTGGTGTTTCCTGGGTTTTAATAACACCACATTGATGATTTGATAAATCGAAATAATACGGCGGCTCGGTCGGCAATATAATAGCGACAGGCCTTCCCTCTATAACTAACGCTAGCTTTTGAAAACCTATTTCATCCATTTGCCAAGAAAATTTTCCAGGTAAGTCATTACCTTTTTGTAGCTGGTTTCCATTTTTATCTTCCCAATAACATCGGCCGGTAGCAACCATCATTGCAAGCAAATCACCGCTATCCTTACCTGCTAATTTATCTTCAGCAATTGACTCTAATAAATTACGGGCATACAGCTTCCTTAGTATTTCTTCATCGGCTTCTGTAATATAAGAAGCTCGATCATAGTGAACAATTCTCGCAGGATCATAGTGTGTGGCTTTTCCAAATCCGCCATTGGCCAACTGTCTGGCATTCAAAAAACTGACGTGTAATACTGATGCATTCGAATATTGCGATAAATTTAATACATACAAAAGGCGATTTTTAACATTTTTAGGGTACTGATTAGCGGCTGTGTTGCTCTCTCCTTTTATTGCATGTTTGACCAGACCTAACCATTGATTTAATTGTCCGTTATCTTTACTAATTTTAGAACCTTTGATTAAAGCCTCTGGTTTGTATTCCTGTAATATAGCAAGCAATGTTGCAGCTGCATGTTTGCAATACGCGCCAACGGGACAAGAACAACTGGAGTAAAAAAAAGGTTCGGCACTATCATCATCTGCCAGGGAAACATTTAGTGTATATTGTTTGGAACCAGAACCTCTGACTTTAGAAAAAAACACGTCTCCGCCCCTATTTCGAATGACACTGAGAACACGCTTATTGATGAAAAAATTTTCACCTCGCTGAAAGGTTTTTGAGTCAAAAACGGATTCGATATCTTCGAGTGAATAATTTATTTGCATTTTAAACTCGCTAAATAATAAAACTGGAAACAATTATACATAGCTTGGCCCTTTACTCAGCAACCAATGCCTCAAATGCCTGCTCATGAACTTTGAATAAATATGAATAAGGCACCCGCCAGCCCATGTTTCGCCCTTCAAGGGTGACGGTTTTTTGATTCAACCGAATCACTTTTCCATATTGTTCAACATTATCAGAGTCCAAAAAACCCACGACATCGCCAATACATATTTCTGTTCGGCTTAATCCTTTTTGCTTTTCGTTGCTCGAGAGATGGGTGTCCACTTGATGGATGTTTATTGCGTAATGGGGAAGGGTCCAACGTTTGCTGCCACATCCACACAAATTTGTACTGCTCGAATCAAGTTTATCGAAACGACATCTTGCGCATCCACATCATCCGAAAAATCGGTGGCTTACTTAGGACGTTAATCTTCTAATCGTTGAACGCAACGGCGTAGTGATTCCAATTTTTCGGCTATAACCCACAGCTCTCGCAGGTGCGAGTTAATATAACGCTGAGATTTTGCTCTACAATAATTTTTCTGATTGAGTGGAATACTTACTGCATTTCCGAAAGAAGAAAAGTTATTGTAGAGTCAAAGATCAAGTTAGATGACGCGAATCCTGTGAGAGCTGCGGGTTAACTATTGATCCATTTTTCTCTTCGCTCGGTAAGGATACGAGTTCGGTAGGGCATAAAATCAGCTTGATCAAAGATCATGGTTTTAATTAACTCAGCATATAAATGGGTGTCTCTGCAAAACAAAACTTTTCCCTTGCTTAACGCCTAAGTTAATATGGGTTCATGTTTTTTTTTAAGTCAATCAAGTCGATGGGGCGATCACAACTTTTCAATAGCTGAGATAGCAGATTTGATTTTTCATCAAAGCTCTATACATGGTCGGCTGCGATAGCCAGATCAAGATCGCTATTCACATTTTGATCACCGCGCGCAAAAGAGCCAAATACGATGGCAAGTAACACGTCGGAAGAATCATCCAGAACTCGTGTTACTGCCGACAGACAGAATCTCATTGTCTTGCATTTGAAGGATTTAATGGGCTAAACGTTATCATTCTTCATCCGGCACCTTCATCGCCAAAAAGATCGGACTACCACGTCGATGAACCAACACCGGCACCGATTTGTCAGTGGGCAAATCATTAACAAGCTCTTTAAAATGCTTGGCATTTTCAACATCAATATTGTTAATCATCAGTATTACATCACCGCGACGCACACCCGACTCTGATGCCGGGCCTGATTTCACTTCTTTTACAATCACCCCCGCATCGCCACTCAGCTCAAGCTTTTCCCGCTGTTCATCAGAAATGTTTGTAACAACCACTCCCATTCGATTGCTGGTGGTAGAGTTGTCAGAACGGCTAGAGACTTTCATCTCGTCTTCTTTAGGTAATTCACCTATTTTAACGCTGATGGTTTTGGTTTTTCCTTTACGAATTATATCGACAGGCACATTTTTATCGATGGGTGTGATTCCAACTATGGGTGGCAAATCTGAAGAGTGATCCACTTCTTTACCATTAAAATTCACAACAATATCGCCGACTTCAAAACCCGCATCTTCGGCTGGACTATCTGGTAAAACTCGTGCGACTAAAGCACCATGTGGTTTATCCATGTTGAATGATTCTGCGAGATCTCGTGTTACATCTTGGATCAACACACCCAACCAACCACGCGTCACCTGACCATCTTTTTTCAATTGCTCAACCACATTCATTGCGGTATCAATGGGGATTGCAAATGACACTCCCATATAACCACCTGTGCGGCTGTAGATTTGCGAATTAATACCAATGACTTCGCCATCCAAGTTAAACAGTGGACCGCCGGAATTTCCGGGGTTGATAGCTACATCGGTTTGTATGAAAGGAACGTAGTTTTCTCTTGGCAGGCTTCGACCTTTTGCACTAACAATACCTGCGGTAACCGAATAATCAAAACCAAATGGTGATCCTATAGCAAGCACCCATTCGCCAGGTTTTAATTTCTCAGAATTTCCCATCTTTACAACGGGAAGCTCATTGGCTTTAATTTTTAATAAGGCCAAATCACTACGTTCATCTCGACCAATCAACTCTGCATCAATTTCCCGTCGATCACTTAAACGAACAATAATTTTATCAGCACCTTCGATAACATGGTTGTTTGTTAGGATATAGCCATCTTCAGAAATAACAAAACCGGACCCTAACGACTGAGCTTTGCGATCTTCACCATTAAACCCGCCACCTTGACCATCATCGTCAAAGAATTTTTTAAACCAATCCCCAAAAGGGCCATCTTGCGGAAACTCTGGCATGCGACGTTTGAAATGATCCATGGATTTGGATTTTTCTTTGGGTTTTTGAACGGTACTTATGTTCACAACGGCAGGGCCATATTTTTCTACTAAATCGGTGAAATCTGGCAAGCCATGTTTTGCATTGGCAAACCCTGACATAAAAAACATGAACGTGACTAACACTAAAAAATTATGGCTAAATGATTTAATCGAGAAAGCCTTCATAGTTACTCCTGCAATAATCCTGTCTGCGAAATGCAAAACAGATAAATCTAGTTAAATGAAATAATTGTATTGGGCGTTTCACTCTTAGATAAGATCGCCGCCTGAAAATTCGGGTCGTTGCTAATTTTTTTGTTCGACCGGGAAATCCAAATAAAACCTATTGCCAAACCTGTCAATGAAAAGAGAATTTTAAAACCTTCAGTATATTGCAAACCGTACAAGAAAAACGCACCCGCACCAAGTGCAGCGAATGAAAACATAAAAACGAGTGGTAAAACGTAAAGCAGTAATGAGCCTTTAATTAAGGCGCTTTCTTGTAAACCTAAAACGACTTCATCACCCACCTGATGGTGAGCAGGATTAAGCACTTGTAAACGTGCACGTTTCTGACCCAACACTTGATGCAAAAGAGAAGTACCGCAGGCTTTATTAACCTGACAAGCGGAACAGGTGGATTGTTTTTGCGTTTCTACCCATGCGAACTCGCCATCTGTTTCTACGATGGTCGCTTTTTCTTCTATCATGAATTGTTTGCGCCGTTAAAACTTAGCAAACACAATTTTGTGATTACCAAGCCCAAAGAAAGGATAAACGATTTATTCTGCAGATGATTTTCCAAGATTAACAGATTGTGCAAAAGGAAAATCTTGCCCTTGTAATTTAAATTGAACATGAGCTTCGGCGCCATTGGACAAAAAGTTATTCTCCAAAGGAATATCGCCCACTTGGGTAATGCGTGTCCATTGCCCATCATCAATCAAACTTTGCTCTGCATAAGTCGCGTTACCAGAGTCTGCGGGTAATTGATCAACCACAGTGGTTACCGCAATTGCTGGAGAAGTGGTTTTTGGTGTTACTGCAATGGTAATTTCTTGTGTCGCAGGCTCGATGGTTGTGACGGAAGCAATGGGTGCTTGTGTTGGTAAGTCTTCAGTACCTGTAAACATTTGAAAACCTAATACAGCCGCTAAAGTTACGGTAGCGGCAATTCCAAATCCAAAAGCGGGACTAAAAGAAGATTCCTTGGATACCTTTTTTGGTAATTCCACGATCTCTGCTTCAGGTAATTCATTTTCGGTATTGTTTGGTGCGGGTGCTAACAGGGCGGGTTCTGATTCTAAGGCGATTTGGACACGTTCAAGTAGATTATGATTCATGGTCTCTGGCAAATTTCGCTTAATGGCATCACTCATCACACAATAACGGCCTAAGACTTTCTTTTGTTCTTCGTTATCGTTTAAATGATTAAGCAAATCATCACTTAGGTTTGCATCTAACTCACCATCAACAAAGCATGAAATATTTTCTTGAACTTCCAGGGACATATTCTTCACCTTACATTTGTTTGAACACAAGCCAATACCGCCATCCAAATAGAACTAGTCACCCTTATCGAGAAGAGGTGCTAACTTTTTATCAATTGCTTCCCGCGCCCTAAATATGCGGGAACGAACCGTTCCAACTGGGCAATCCATGGCAAGCGCGATTTCTTCGTAACTTAAACCTTCCAATTCACGCAGAGATATTGCGGTACGCAAGTCCTCCGGCAATTGTTCTATTGCTCTATATACGACCTCTTCGATCTCATCCTTAAGCAACAGCCGTTCCGGCGTATTTATGTCCCTTAGCCGTAGGGTATCAACAAACTGCTCTGCTTCAGCCGCATCCAAATCACTGGCTGGGGGTCGACGTCCCTGGGAAACGAGAAAGTTTTTGGCGGTATTGATCGCAATGCGATATAACCACGTATAAAAAGCACTGTCTCCACGAAACCTGGGCAATGCACGATAGGCTTTGATGAAGGCCTCTTGCGCAACATCCAAGGTTTCCGCTTCATCTCTGATATACCGAGAGATGAGCTTAACGATTTTGTGCTGATATTTTAATACCAGTACGTCGAATGCTTTTTTATCCCCCCGCTGAACTCTTTCGACCAATTCCTGATCGGTATTACCCTCACCCATGCTCGAGGGCCTCTTGCTCTGCGATTGAATGTCTTTTGCCACTTTCATAGACAGTTCTTATTTCATTAAGTTCTTGAAAAACTAATAGGATATTACACTGAAAATTCAATTATTTTACCCATTTGTAGGATAGACTTCATTTCCTTAGGCTCTGATGGAAACGCGTAATGCAAAATAAACCAAAATCACGCTGAATTACAAGCATTTAACTCAATAAATTCCAATAGTCGCGATTTTCCAAGCCAAAGCTGATCACTTTGGGGCAAAATACTCATATGAAAAACCAATATCAATATGATGTTCTCGTTGTTGGTGCTGGGGCTGCTGGCCTTAGCCTAGCCTTAAGTTTGGCCGACCGTGCCCGCATTGCAGTACTCTCAAAAAGTAAACTCACCGAAGGTTCCACGCTTTATGCTCAAGGTGGAATTTCTGCCGTTGTTGACGAAACCGACAGCGAAGAATCGCACATCAACGACACGATGACTGCCGGGGCAGGTATTTGCGACAAAAAGGCCGTCGAATTTACCATTACTCACGGCAGAGAAGCGATTGACTGGTTGGTCAAAAATGGTGTTAATTTCACCACCGAAACCGATCCCAAAGGAGAAAACACCTATCATCTCACTCAAGAAGGCGGCCATAGTCATCGGCGAATTTTACATGCTGCCGACACCACCGGGTTGGAAATTGAACAATCCCTAGAAAGCCAAGCCCGTAAAAACAGTAATATCCAGTTATTTGAAAACCATATCGTGGTTGACCTCATCACCGGGAAAAAAGTAGGGCTGGCCGATAATCGCTGCCTAGGCGCCTATGTGCTTGATAGAAAACAACAACATGTTGTTGTCTTTCGAGCGAAGTTCATCATTTTAGCCACGGGTGGCGCAAGCAAAGTCTACTTATACACCAGCAATCCCGATGTCTCCACAGGTGATGGTATTGCCATTGCCTGGCGTGCGGGCTGCCGGGTCGCAAATATGGAATTTATTCAATTTCACCCCACGTGTTTTTATGAACCAAAGGCCAAATCATTTCTGGTATCCGAAGCTGTTCGTGGCGAAGGGGGAAAACTCTTATTACCTGACGGCAGTCCATTTATGAATCGCTTCGATCCGCGTGGTGAATTGGCGCCTCGTGACATCGTTGCGCGAGCAATCGACCATGAAATGAAACGACTGGGCGCCGATCATTTATTATTAGATATTTCCTACAAACCCGCCGAATTTGTAAAAGAACATTTTCCTAATATCTATGAACGGCTTAAAACCTTTGGCTACGACATGACCAAGCAGCCCATGCCGGTGGTTCCGGCAGCACATTATACTTGCGGTGGCGTCATGACCAACTTGAACGGCCAAACAGATATTGATGGCTTGTATGCAATTGGCGAAGTTGCCTTTACGGGATTACACGGCGCCAACCGCATGGCCAGCAATTCCTTGCTTGAATGTGTTGTATTTGCCTTTGCTGCCGCAAAACACATTTGTGAAAACTTAGACAAAGTGGAGATGCCAAAAAAATTACCTGATTGGGATGAAAGCCGGGTTACTGATTCAGACGAGGAAGTGGTTGTTTCACACAACTGGGATGAGTTACGTCGCTTCATGTGGGATTATGTGGGCATCGTAAGAACAGACAAACGTTTACAACGTGCAAAACGTCGGGTTGATATGCTTCAAAAAGAAATCATGGAATATTACAGTCATTTCCGAATAAGTAATGACTTATTAGAATTGCGGAATCTTGTTCAAGTGGCAGAATTAATAATTGAATCTGCGCTATCGCGGAAAGAGAGCCGGGGTTTGCATTATACGTTGGATTATCCAGAGAAAGACGATGAACATTTTCTCTGTAATACCGTACTTACACCGGACATCGAAAATAAAACTAGTTAGATTCGTGTTTAGATATTTTTAGTCTTGTCCGTAGACGCCTGAAATCGTTTTTGTCCACATTGTCTTTTAGTATTATCACACTGTAACCCGGGTGGAGCTTTGCATAAAGTGGCGGTTTTTCCTGGGTTTCGTAAACTACACCCTGGCTACGAAAATTCAGTACTGTTAGCATGGGATGAGTGAAACTTTCCCCATGTAGCCGTGCTGTAATTTCTTCACCGGACTTAAACTTTAAAAACCATTCATCATTGGCATCCCAAACTAAACCAACAATCGCATTAGATGACTTTTTCCACGCGTGTTTTGAAATAGTGGTATAAGCAGACCAATAAATAAGAGTCACTAATAATGCTGTCAACAACTTATCGATGTTCAGATAAATTACAATACCTGCAGCAAGGAGATGACTAAAAAGTAAGAAACTAAAAAGCAGTTTGGAGGATTTTATTTCAAGCCGAAGCGGTGTGGCGTATTTTTTCGATGACACTGACGATCTCGGGATTTTCTGGTTTTTCTTGCCCCATAAAATAAGCTAACAGAGTTTGGTCAGCTTCGAGCAACAAATTTTGAAAAATCAGTTTATCATCATAAGATAAGTCATCATAGGATGTATCAACAAAACAACCGAGAAATATGTCTAACTCCAACATCCCACGTCGGCATCCCCAGCGTAATCGATTGGGTGAAAGCAGTTCTTCTGAATCAGGAATATCAGATGACATGTTTAACCATGAGTTTTTTAATATCACCAATGGCTTTACTGGGATTCAATCCTTTCGGGCAAACATTGGTGCAATTCATAATGGTGTGACAACGGAATAATCTGTATGGACCTTCCAATTCTGCCAAACGCTCCGCCGTTGCATCATCCCGTGAATCTTTTATAAACCGAGCTGCTTGTAATAAAGCAGCTGGTCCGCGGAATTTATCAGGATTCCACCAAAACGAAGGACATGAGGTTGAACAGCAAGCGCAGAGTATACATTCATACAATCCATCAAGTTCTTCACGCTCTTTTGGTGATTGTAAATGTTCTATTTCGGTGTCTTGATCATGCGCAATTAGATAAGGTTTTACCGATCGGTATTGATGATAAAACTGGGTTAGGTCCACTACCAGGTCTCGAATTACTGGCATACCCGGTAACGGATTTATCGTAACGGAATCACCTAAATCTGAAATTGCTGTGATGCACCCCAACCGATTGGTGCCATTAATGTTCATACCATCAGAGCCACAAACACCTTCACCACATGAGCTTCGATAACTCAGCGTTGGGTCTTGCTCCTTTATAATTTTCAATGCACCCAAGACTTTCATATCATCCGTGACGTCAACCTCATAATCCTGCATATACGGTTTTTTGTCAGTTTCTGGGTTGTAACGATAAATTGAAAACTTCATGGCAAGTCCTATTAATAAACCCTAGCTTTTGGCGGAAATGACTCAACAGTTAACGGTTTGGTGCGCACAGGTTTATAATCCATACGTTCGTCTTCCATAAAATACAGACTGTGTTTCATCCAGTTTTTATCATCACGATCAGGAAAATCAACGCGGCTGTGAGCCCCTCGACTTTCTTTGCGTGCATAAGCTGAATGAACCGTCGCCAATGCAATTTCAACCAAATTCTCTAATTCCAATGCTTCAATACGTGCTGTATTAAAGATTTTGCTGTGGTCTCTTAATCGGGCGTTTGGCAATCGAGCTTTAATGGCACGAATTTTTTCCACACCCTCTTTCAAAAGCTCTTCCGTTCGAAACACGCCGCAATGATCTTCCATCTCACGCTGTAAATCCGCGCGAATGGCTTCCACGGTTTCTCCGTCGCTGGTATCCTCCCATCGCGTTAACCGGCCCATGGCCTTTTCAATGGATTCATCATTAATGGGTTTGTGGTATCGATTGGTTTTCAAGAAATCAATAATGTGATTACCTGCCGATCGACCAAAAACCACAATATCCAACAAAGAATTTCCGCCTAATCGATTCGCACCATGAACCGATACACAGGCACATTCACCCACCGCATATAATCCTGGAACGGGTTCTTCACCCGCATAATGGGTTGGCACCACCACTTGGCCAAAACGATTCGTTGGAATACCGCCCATGGTGTAATGAACCGTTGGGTAGATTGGAATGGATTCTTCAATAGGATCCACATTTTTAAACGTTCTTGCCATGTCTCGAATGCCTGGCAATCGACTTTTTATAACGTCAGCGCCCAAATGATCGAGTTTCAACATCACGTGATCAGCGTCGGGCCCACAACCGCGGCCTTCCTTCACTTCCAAATAAATTGCGCGGCTCACCACATCACGGCTCGCCAAATCTTTTGCATTTGGCGCATAACGTTCCATGAAACGTTCGCCATCTTTATTTGTTAAATAACCACCCTCACCACGCACACCTTCGGTGATCAACATGCCTTTGCCCGCGATACCCGTAGGATGAAATTGAAAAAATTCCATGTCTTGGATGGGAATACCTGCACGTAAGGCCATGCCCATACCATCACCAGTATTGATTTGCGCATTGGTATTAGTTCGATAAATTCGACCAACACCTCCCGTGGCTAACATGGTAGTTTTGGCTTCAATAATCAAAGGCTGGCCGGTTTCAATTTCTAATACTAAGGCACCCAAGACGACACCATCTTCGTCTTTAATCAAGTCAATGGCATAAAACTCATCAAAGAAATGCGTTTTTGCGCTAATGTTTTGTTGATACAAACTATGTAATATGGCATGTCCTGTTCTATCTGCTGCGGCGCACGTTCTCGCAGCTTGCGCACCACCAAAGTCCTGGCTTTGGCCTCCAAACGGCCGCTGATAAATTTTTCCGTTATCCAAGCGTGAAAAAGGTACGCCAGAATGTTCTAGTTCGTAAACCAAGTGAGAGGCTGCACGACACATATATTCCACCGCATCTTGATCCGCGAGATAATCACTACCCTTGATGGTGTCGTACATGTGCCAATGCCAATTGTCAGGCAACACGTTCGCCAAGGCAGCGTTTACCCCACCCTGTGCAGCAACCGTGTGTGATCGTGTGGGAAATACCTTTGAAACAACCGCAACTTTTGCATCGGCTTTCGCTAACTGTAAAGCTGCCCGCAATCCACCGCCACCTGCGCCAATCACCAGCGAATCAAATTTTCGTTTTGGTATTGTCATATATTGGCCGCCATCATCATAATTTTTATCATCCACACCGTCATTGCAATTAAATAAAAACCAAGCAATGCTAAAAACGAAAACCGCAATCCGTCCACAGAAATATAATCCATAATCACATCACGAATACCAATCCAAGCATGGGCAAATAAGGCTAGCCAGAAAATAATAACTAACGAATTCCAAAACGGCATGGCAAACCAACTTTGCCATTCGGAATAACCACTAAATGAACTAAACGCCATGGTTAAACAAAATAAACTAATAACAAGCACCATGTAGACAGCACTGAGCCTTTGAATTACCCAAGGTCGAACACCACCTGCACGCCAGCTCACAGCAACCACCCTATAATGGGCAACATCACAATTATCTCCAAGGCAAAAACCAGTTTCGCCATCTTGTGTGCAGACACTTTATCCACAGCGATATCAAGATCAAATAATAAAAATCGAATCCCCGCAAAAAAGTGATGAACCAAAGCCCATAAACAGACAATGGCCATTAAGCTAAAAAGAAAACCGTCCGTCTTCTCTAAAACTTGTTGATAACCCTTTTCACTTGTTACAGACATTTCCAACAAATAGAGCCAAGCGGGTATGGATATCACCAATATCACGCCTGAAATGCGATGAGCGATTGATACGATACCAGTGATGGGAAGTTTAATTTGACGTAAATCGAGATATTTTGGGCGGACGCCTTGATCTGGGTTTCTCATAAAAATGAGCATTCCTTATTCAGTTGAATCCATTTAAACCGAAAGTAATTATTGCCTGCATGATTATCAGCTACAATCTAATAATTTGTAAATATAGTAGATCATTCAAACAGTTACTAAGCAAGTATAGTACCGTGGGAAAATCACACAACATTCCACAGTGTTTTTACAATCCTTTTTTCGATAAAATTGAACATACTACCGATTAAGGTTTATTCACAAAGAGTAACGCTATTTTGAAATCAAACATAGATACTGCAATTGACGAAAATGTCTTCTGTCAAGCTGACTACCTTGGCATCATTAAAGTGACAGGTGATGACGCCCAAAGCTTTCTGCAAGGCCAGTTTAGTAATGATGTCGCATTGACTAGCGAAAGTCATAGCCAGCTCAATAGTTACAATAGCCCTAAGGGTCGTTTATATGCGATTTTTAGGTTATTTAAATCGACAGATGATTATTATTTGTTACTCCCGAAAGAGATTCTCGAGCCAGTAATAAAACGACTACGTATGTTTGTTATGCGGTCAAAAGTTGTTTTGGAAGATCTTTCAGAAAACTGGACAACTATTGGTTTATCGGGATCCTTAGTGAAATCGAGCATTTCCCATTTCCCAGGTGAGGTAAATGGCGTAATCCATGAAAATGAATTAACGTATATTCAAATTCCTGGAACTGAAAAGCGACTTCTTATTATCGGGCCAACGGATGAAATTACTAAATTAAAATCCAGTATCGAACAAAATTTTTCTGAAGTTGATGAAAACTTTTGGAAACGATTAGATATTCATGCAGGATTTCCTAGCATCTATTCAAGCTCTCAAGAAGAATTTGTAGCTCAAATGGTAAACTTACAACTGGTAGATGGGGTCAGTTTTACCAAGGGGTGCTACCCCGGTCAGGAAGTTGTGGCGCGCATGCATTATTTAGGTAAATTGAAAAAACGCATGTATCGCGTCGTAATTGAAGGAAATTCAATTCCCGCACCCGCAGAAAACTTATATTTGGCCAACAATGACAACACGCAAAGTATTGGACAGATTGTTGATGCTCAATTGAATGACTCAGGTGGAATTGACGCACTCGCGGTATTACAGACGAAAGTAATTGGTGATGAAAGTGATATTCGTGTTGGCAGTACTGACGGGACTTCTATTGAGATTGCGGATTTACCCTATTCTTTCGAGTGATTCGCGAAAGTAAAAGTACATTGTAGCCTGGGTGAAGTTTACGTAACCCAGGAAAGTTTGAAGATAATTCAGTAATAAAGCTTTTCAATTCTCTTCCTGGGTTACGTAAACTTCACCCAGGCCACTTAAAAATATTTTTTATGCCTTAGGGCGCATATGCGGAAATAACAAGACATCCCGAATTGATGGTGCATCGGTAAAAAGCATTACCAATCGATCAATACCAATTCCTTCACCTGCAGTAGGCGGCATGCCATGTTCTAACGCAGTAATATAATCCTCGTCAAAATGCATAGCCTCGTCATCACCTGCTTCTTTTTCTTCGACTTGTTGTTTAAAACGCTCAGCTTGATCTTCATAGTCATTTAATTCAGAAAAACCATTGGCAATTTCTCGTCCGCCAACAAAAAACTCAAATCGGTCAGTAACAAAATGATTATCGTCATTTCGGCGTGCCAATGGTGAAACTTCGGTGGGATACTCTGTGATAAATGTTGGGTCCTTTAATCGATGCTCAACAGTTTTCTCAAATATTTCAATTTGCACTTTTCCTAAGCCATAAGACGCTTTAATCGGAATACCCAATCCTTCAGCTATTGCCACTGCACTTCCCAAGTCATCCAACTGCTCGGTTTTTAAATCAGGATTAAAATGCAAGATGGACTCTTTAACCGTCATGCGATTAAATTGACTGCCAAAGTTATAAGAATCCCCTTGATAGTTTACATTGGTAGTGCCCAGTACTGATTCAGCAATACCACGCAACATCGCTTCTGTAATGTCCATCAAATCATTATAATCTGCATAGGCTTGATAAAACTCAAGCATGGTGAATTCTGGATTATGCCTTGTTGATAAACCTTCATTACGAAAATTGCGATTAATTTCAAATACTCGTTCAAAACCGCCCACAACCAAGCGTTTTAGGTACAATTCAGGCGCGATTCGTAAAAATAAATCCATATCCAACGCATTATGAAATGTAGTAAATGGTCTTGCAGTGGCACCGCCAGGAATGGCCTGCATCATGGGTGTTTCAACTTCAAGAAACTGTCGATCAATGAGAAAGTTGCGAATGTAGGAAACAATTGCTGAACGAACTCGAAATTTTTCCCGTGACTCCTCACTCATTATCAAATCAATATATCGCTGGCGATATTTGACTTCCTGATCGGACAAGCCATGAAATTTTTCTGGCAATGGTCGAATGGATTTAGTCAGTAATTGAATAGAGTCAACTTTTACGGATAACTCGCCCACTTTTGTGCGAAATAAAGTACCTTCCGCACCAACAATGTCACCGATGTCCCATTTTTTGAATTGATTATTGTAAACACCTTCGGGCAATGAATCACGAGCAACATAAAGCTGTATTTTTCCCGACATATCCTGAATATGCGCAAAACTGGCTTTGCCCATAATGCGACGTGTCATCATTCGTCCCGCGAGACAAACTCGCACTGTTTCTGACTCTAACGCGTCTTTATCTTTATTTTCATAATCTGCATGTAATTCACCTGCCATGACATTGCGCCGAAAATCGTTGGGGAACGGATTCTTTTCTTCCCGCAACGCATCTAACTTTGCGCGACGTTGGGCGATAAGTTCGTTTTCGTCGACGGCATCTACTTCTGGTGTTTTTACTTCATTCATAAGATATTTTCCAATGGATTGCTGGATACTCTCAGTAATTGCCCCTGCATTGCGTTACTTCCCGCATCTGTACTGTCGTTTGTCACTTACCCTAATACTTCGTTCATAAATTTACTACATGTAGTGCTTTGCCAATGGCAGGTTTTGGCTTTCAACGTGATGGCAACAAGGATGTTGACATCAAACCTTACAAACCGCTTTTTAAACTGGCTTCAATAAATGGATCTAAATCACCATCCAATACAGCTTGTGTATTTCCTGTTTCATGGCCAGTCCGCAAATCTTTAATGCGCGATGAATCTAAAACATACGACCGTATTTGACTACCCCAACCGATGTCAGATTTAGACTCTTCCATTGCCTGTTTTTCTGCATTTTGTTGCATCACTTCCAACTCATACAATTTTGCTTTTAGCATTTTCATTGCTGCCGCTTTATTTTTATGTTGCGAGCGATCATTTTGACATTGCACCACCGTATTCGTGGGAAGGTGGGTAATACGAATCGCCGAGTCAGTTTTATTAACGTGCTGACCACCAGCGCCCGAGGCACGATAAGTATCAATTCGCAAATCCGCAGGATTAATATCTATCTCAATATCATCCGACACTTCAGGGGAGACAAAAACGGAAGCAAAAGAGGTGTGTCTACGATTACCTGAATCAAACGGTGATTTACGCACTAACCGATGGACACCCGTTTCTGTTCTCAACCAACCAAAGGCATACTCTCCCACAAAATGGATCGTTGCACTTTTAATTCCCGCAACATCACCTGCGGAAGCTTCAACTAGCTCAGTTTTGAAACCACGACGCTCACCCCAACGTAGAAACATACGCAATATCATCTCAGCCCAATCCTGAGCTTCGGTGCCACCGGATCCCGCTTGAATATCGAGATACGCATTATTCGCGTCCATTTCCCCCGCAAACATACGACGAAACTCTAAACTTTCAAGCTGCTTTTGCAAATCATCCAGATCAGACTCTACTGCAGCAATCGTGTCTGCATCGTCCTCCTCTGCACCCATTTCCACAAGCTCGGAGGCGTCGTTGAGTTGCTCATCTAATAATTCAAGTGTATTAACAGTTTCTTCAAGCTGCGAACGCTCCCGACCCAAGGCTTGAGCTTTTTCGGGATCATTCCAAATTTCAGGATCTTCTAGCTCACCAACAACTTCTTCGAGCCGCTCTTTCTTGGTTTCATAGTCAAAGATACCCCCTCAACGCGGTCGCTCGCGTTAAGTAGTCGTTTATGCGGGTTTGTATAAGATTTACTTCTAACATGACGTTTATCGTAAATTGAAAGGCGGTGATAATACCTGATGTTTACATATTTGTCTGTGAGTGATTTATATGTGTCGTTGCTTTATCTCTTGCAACAAACCTTCAGACGCTGCTTCAATTAGATCCAACACTTTGTCAAAACCTCTAGCGCCACCATAATAGGGATCTGGCACTTCAGATTCCGGTAAATCAACAGCGAAATCCAGGAAAAGCTTCAACTTTTCGCCATGGTCAGACGGACAAATATTCGCCATATTTGAATAATTATCGCGATCCATAGCCAGTACAAAATCAAATTCTTCAAAATCATCCGAATGAGCTCGTCTAGCACGTTGTTGGCTTAAATCAATGCCACGCTGAGCCGCCGTAGCTGTTGATCGAGGGTCGGGCGGCTCTCCAATGTGATAGGCATGAGTACCGGCCGAATCAACCTCAATTAGATGTGAGAGATTCGCTTGTTCCACGACATGGCGAAACACCCCTTCTGCCGTGGGAGAACGACAAATATTGCCCATACAAACAAATAAAACCTTAACCATATCTGCCATTTACCCCATAAAAATATCTATTGTGCATCTTGCCAATTGGAGTGACAATTTAACATGTTGATTTGTTTTTTTTAAGCGTATTATGTTTATCAAGTAGCGAGATAATCATCATGATTCAACTAGATACGATTCAGATGCGAAGCATGATAGGGTTGCGCGTCAAATATCTTGAAGTTCACTGCCAAGTTGTTGAAATCCTTGAAGATGGCCCAGCGATCATCCTTGAAGACCTTGAGCAACATATCCATATTCAAGCGGATCAACACGGTGAAGCCCATCGAAAAGTCCCTAAAACCTACACCGTCACTATTTTAAGCCAGGATTGCCTGGAGTTCTCAGCCGCATTCCTTGCCCTGGAACCTCTCGGTTATTAGCGCTTCCTTTTCAACCAGACCGACCTCTTTACAGTTGTTTTCCTTACCGTTTAGAAACGGACAAATATTTGCATAAATCTCAGCCCAACGTATCAAGCTTTAGTTTGAGCGATCGATACTATTTTTACTAACAAATTCAATAAGTGATTAAGAAATCAATGAAAAAACAACCAAGCAAGAAAGCTATACATGAGGACACGGATGAGCCCATGGTTATTGGAATTCTCAGTGTCGTTATCCTGGCCTTAACCATTTTAACGGTTAGCTCTTATTCAGAAGATACGAATGAACTTGTTACAACACCAAACCTCAATTCGACGACGTCAACACCAATTGAGGTTATGGAGCACGAACCCTTTTTAATTAATACCAATGCGACTACAGGGAAGGTGGCCAAAAAAGACATTATCAACATGTAACACAATAACCCTTGGAATCATGTATGCTCCAGCAATCTGGAAGACGCTTCTTACAAATTGTCACCTTGCTTATCTCTGCCTTCCTCGTCTGCAGCTGTGGTTTATTCAATTCAACCGATAATACTGAATCAACCTCCCCCACAAACAAGCTTGAAAAAATTGAAATCGCACCACTTGTTCAAAGCATAACCAAGGGTATTCAACTTCAATTATCCGCCACCGCTTTTTACGATAATCAAACCAAAGAAAATATTTCGAACGCTGCGCAATGGAACACAAGTGATCGCAGCATATCAACCATTAGTGATTCAGGTGTTTTAACTGCATTATCGTCTGGCCCCCAAACCATTTCAGTGAGTTATTTGGGTACTACCGCCGAGATAAATATTCACATAAAAGACGTCTCGCTAGAATCGATTGTTATCAATCCTGCAAACCCTGTAATAGCCAAGAGCACAAATATTGCACTTACTGCCTCAGGCACGTTTAGCGATGGTTCAATTTCCGATGTCACTGATCAAATAAGCTGGAGTATTGAAAAAACAGATTTGATCAGCCAGACCAACCCGGGAAAATTTCAAGCAGATGAAATAGGAACGAGCAAGATAACCGCGACGATAGATGACATAAGCAATAGTACTACTGTTGAAATTAAAGCAGGAACGCTAACATCCATTGAAATTGATACAAATAATGCCGCTCTTCTTAACAATGAAAATATTCAACTAAATGCAATTGGGATTTTCGAAGAAGGTTATAAACAAGATCTCAGTCAGGCCGTAAGTTGGCTTGTATCAGATGACACACTTTTTTCTATTGATGCTAACAGCCTCGTCGGCACAGCTTTAAACACAGGGAACGTAGAAATCACTGCGCAACTTGGTGACATTTCTCAAACAAAATCTTTAATAGTCGAAGCACCGAGTATCAGCTTGGAAAGCATCGCAATAATTAATAATGACACCCCTCAAACAATTAACGAAAACCGCCAATTAATTTTACTGGGATCCTTTTCCGATGGATCGCAAATCGATGTCACCCAAAGCGCTTCCTGGTTTAGTGATGATCCCACCGTGCTTCGCGTGAGTAATAGTCTTGGCCACGAAGGCAACACACTCGCCTTAAGTGCTGGGACTGCAACCATAACTGCGGAATTTGCAGATCAGACAACCAGCCTATTGACACACGTTAGCGCTGCAACATTGGTCAGAATTGATATAACATTACAACGACAAACCTTAGCAATCGACACATCATTACCACTGGTTGCCACTGGTATATTTGATGACAACTCTACTAGAGATTTAACCAATCTAGTTAGCTGGGCCAGTACTGATGAAACTGTGATTCATGTCAGCAACGACATTCACTCCAAAGGTTTAATTAGCGCACTAAACACGGGCACGACCAATATCACAGCAACATTTGAGGGTATCACGGATTCTGCCGAAGTTGCCGTAAATGATGCAAGCCTTGTTAGCATAAATATAGAACATGATGCCTCTGCACTGCACACGGGACTCGTCTCTGAATTTACTGCCATTGGTATTTTTAGCGATGGTAGAAAACAAGATATTTCACATCTGGTTGTATGGGCGTCATCCAATCCAGACATTTTATATATTAGTAATAGTTTTACCAATCCCGGCGGGTTTTCAGCGCTCGCAACTGGATCATCGGTTATCACAGCATCCTTAAATAACATCACTGGATTCAGTCAACAAACCACAACAGCAAGCAGTATCGAAAGCATCGTCATTCATAGCCCACAAACATCTATCTCTCAAGGAACCAGTTTGGCCCTCAATGCCACTGCCTATTATTCGGATAAAACATCCATCAACATTACGCAACTAGGAAATTGGTTATCTTCAAACAATCAAATACTGGAATTTTCTCAGATCGATGGCAACGAAGGTTTAGCTTCAGCAAATGATTCTGGTGAAGTTACTGTTAGTGTTGAATACCTGGGCAAGACAGCGGAACTGGGTTTAACAATAAATGAAGCCAACCTAACAGGTATTAATATCACACCCCAGAATCTAAGTTTGGCAACTGATACTCATATTCGATTAACCGCAACAGGTGTTTATGATAACAATCAAACGCAAGATTTAACTCAACAAGTTTTGTGGTCTTCAGACAACGCGGCTAAGGTCTTTATAAGTAACGCAACGGGCAAAACTGGCTTTGCCTACGCCCTAAACGCAGGTACCGCTAATGTAAGTGCCTCACTCCGTAACATCACGGGCAATGTAGTCATCAACGTAACGGAAGTAACACTTGAAGGAATAACCGTCTTGTTTGATGGCGAGAGCACTATCGCCAACGGTAGCCACAAAACACTATCAGCATTCGGCAATTTCTCTGACGGATCAACCCAAGATTTAAGTCGTCAAGTGACCTGGCAAAGCGCTGACGCTACAATTTGCAGTATTCGAACAGCAGGCAATCGCAACGGTAAATTGTTAGCGAAATCCAATGGCAATTGCACCATCACTGCCAGATTTGAAAACGTCAGTGCTACGATACTTTTTAGTATAACTGATGCAAGTCTGACATCCATTGCAATTTCACCATCCGAAATCACCCTACCTAATGGTACTCAGACTCAACTCTCAGCTACTGGCACCTATTCTGATGGCAGTACACAAGATTTGACTAATCAAGTCACTTGGCAAGCCTCGAATTTAAATAGTCAGATTAATGAGAACGGCATATTAAAAGCTGCCACTGTAGGCAGCACTATTATTAATGCAAGTTTTGGTACTCTAGAAGATTCATTAACTGTCACCATTTCCTCGGCAAATTTGGAAAGCATCAGCATTTCAACTGACAAACTCACTATAAATCAAGGTTTAGATCAGCAGTTCAGTGCGACAGGCACCTACAGTGATGGTGCAAAGCTAGACATTACTAAAAATGTATTATGGGAAAGCAGTGATAACGCTGTCGCAAGTATTCACAATAACGACGAATCAGCGGGCTTGTTAAGTGCATTGACCGAGGGCAGCAGCACCATCAGTGCAACGATTGGAAGTGTGACAATAAGTACGACCATCTCTGTTGAACTCGACCCAAGCGCAGCCAAGTCACTTTCTATGAGCGCCACACCTTATGTTATCTATAATGACAATACGGATACTTCGGAAATTACCATTAACGTATTAGCCGTTGATAGCACCCTACTTATTGCAGACGGTACAGTAATTAATTTGGATATAATTAATGGCTCAGCAACACTGGATGTTAACACGGTAGCGACTAGCCAAGGCAGTGCAACATTTTCCTTAAAGTCAGATTTTAAGGGCGTAATAACAGTAAAAGCAACCATCGCCGATACCACTATTGGAAATTTTATAACTGTTTACAGCACCAATGATTTTGCCGAAATAATTGCAAAAGGAATTGTTTTGTCCGCCAATGTGGTTGATAACGTCGTTCAAACCAACTCAACGTTTGGATTAGCCCTAGTTAATTATGCTAACCGGCCATTTAATATTTTAGAATTCAAGATTGGCACCGAAGGTAATGTCATTTTTTCCACAACATCAGCAGATCTGCTCAATAATAATCTTTTCGCGCCGGGTGATCTTGTTTACCTTGGCTGGATCACCGAACAAGAAAGACCAAATTCATTTATTGCGGTTTACTGGTTGAGTGAACCTAAGACAGGTTTAACTTTTCCGGTAGGTATAATATATAACTTGCCAGAAAATCTTTAAGGGACCTCCGAAAATCCACTTAAGGCCGTTGGTGCGTGTTAAGTCGATTTTCGGAGGTGCCCTTTAAATAAATTCCACTCCACCCATATAAGGCTTCAATACGTCTGGAATTTCAATTTTCCCATCGCTTGTTTGATAATTTTCCATAATCGCAACCAAAGTACGCCCTACTGCCAAACCGGATCCGTTAATGGTATGTACCAATTCCGTTTTCCCGGTATCCGGATTACGCCAACGAGCCTTCATACGTCGCGCTTGAAAATCCACAAAATTACTGCAAGACGATATTTCACGAAACTTTTCCTGCCCCGGCAACCAAACTTCCAAATCATAAGTTTTACAGGCGGAAAATCCAATATCGCCAGTACACAAATTGACGACACGATAGGGCAGCTTCAATGCTTGCAAGATAAACTCTGCATGGGAACAAAGTTCTTCTAATGCTTGAAAGGATTCTTCAGGACGTACAATCTGAACTAACTCCACCTTTTCAAATTGATGTTGACGTATTAAACCACGCGTATCACGACCATACGAACCCGCTTCACTGCGAAAACAAGGAGTGTGCGCTACGAACTTAAGCGGTAATTTATCCGCTTCCTGAATAGTATCTCGTACAATATTGGTGATAGGCACTTCGGCAGTAGGAATCAGATAAAATTGCTGACTACTACCCTCATGCTCTTTTATGGCAAACAAATCTTCTTCAAATTTTGGTAATTGTCCAGTGCCCTTCAACGAATCTGAATTCACCAAATAGGGGACGTAAGTTTCCGTGTAACCATGATTCTCGGAATGTGTATTCAACATAAATTGAATGAGAGCTCGATGCAATCTTGCAAGGCCACCTGTCAAGTTGACAAAACGCGAACCCGAAATTTTAACGGCGGTTTCGAAACTCATTTGCCCAAGGTTTTCACCGAGATCTACATGATCTTTGACCTCAAAGTCAAAGTCTCGCGCTGTCCCCCATCGCCTAATCTCCACGTTGTCGTCTTCACTATTACCATTAGGCACTGACTCATGCGGTATATTCGGGATCTCCATTAAGATCTGGCTAAACTTATCTTGAATACTTGATAAGGCTTGTTCCGATTCTTTAAGCTGCTCTCCCAAACCATCAACTTCCGTCAATAGCGGGGTAATATCCTGACCTTGCGCTTTTGCTTTACCAATAGATTTGGATTTGGCATTCCGCTCAGCTTGTAAAGTTTGTGTTTTTTGTTGCAACTCTTTACGTGCATTTTCCAGCTCAGCAAATTGCTTTACGTCCAATTGATAATCGCGTCGCGCTAATTGTTTTGCAGTTGTTTCTAAATCTTGTCTTAGTAATTTATTATCTAACATCTTATTAGTCTGTTATCCCATCTATATTTGTTTTGCCTGACCAAGTGAGAATGTGGCCAGGTTTCACCATCGTGCATAATTCTTTAAAAATTCGTTGCATTTTTCCTGGTTCATCAAACATTTCGACGATCAGCGGTAAATCCAAAGATAAATCCGCCAGGTTTATAGTATGTACATTGCCCGACGGGCCAAACCCACTGATACCACGAAATACTGTCAATCCACGAACTTCTTCTTTTTCTTTTAAAAAGTCTAAAAGTTCATTTAATTTGCCTTCACCTTCCGTAATATAAATTCGGATGGCAGTAACTTCAGCTGCTCTCATAGTTGTCTTCCTAGTATCATGCCCAACCAACATGCTGTCACACAAACAAAAACACTCAAACACATATTGAGCAGTGCCTTAAGTGTTTCACCGTTACTTAATAAATTTACTGTTTCCAGTGAAAAAGTAGAAAAAGTGGTAAACGAGCCTAAAAAACCTATTAACAAAAATGCGCGTAATTCAGGCCCCGCCGAAAATCGCTCAATAAGCCAAATTGCCAGCACACCCATGATAAATGAACCAATGAAATTGACGAATAAAGTACCGTACGGAAATGAGCGACCCAATAAGCCATAAATCCATTGAGAGCTAGCAAAACGACCAACAGCGCCAAAAGCGCCGCCCACCGCAATTGCTAATAGATTTGTCAAAAATGATCCCTTATCTCAATCCATATTTTGCGCAAATGATAGCTTTAGAAACCTCATTAGGCAACGTATCAATAAAGTTAAAGAGAATTTAGGTAGTGATTAAAATAGGGAGAGATCTGAGGCTTGCAACGTTGCGATGTTGTAGCAAAAATAAATTAGCATAAAAACCAAAACAGATTGGAACACTTTGTTCATTATTCAACCTCCAAAATGGAATAAGTTGTACATCTTACGTCCACAAAACTTCTATTTTCTTTGCTGCGTCATAATTCACGCTTTATAAATCCAATAGTCAATATTCCAACGTCAAACTTTTACGCTCACAACTCAAGCAAACTCTTTATATTCATAAACTTACAAAAAACAATAATGGAAATTTTTACGGAATGCTGATTGCAGTTAAAAGGAATCCTGACGAGCGGTCATGCAATTCACATCAGGTGGGAATCATCAATTGAACAAGTGTTGCCGCACTTGTTCAACCCCATCTATTGCCACTAACCACACAGATGCATAAATTACTGCCCGCCAGGAGCCCCAAAAAGCATTCGCAAATCCTTCTGATAACAATTATTTCAAATATCACTTGCTAAAAGATGATTTTGCTATACTTGATATTCTGCAAATCCCAGACCGGAAAGAAGTTAAGCTAGATAGGTTCAAATGTAATAGACGAATTGATTATTTAATTGCTTCAGTCAGAATTAATAGCTAAGCAAGTAGGCTTGCATAAACCCCATATTTTTTATTTCTATTTCACCTCGATTCTCAAATGCGAATTCATGCTTTAACAAATCATATGTTGCTTGAGAGACCTGTATTTGATTGGCAGGACAATGTGATTCCATGCGACTAGCAATGTTAACCGTGCTACCCCACACGTCATATATAAATTTTTTGACACCAATGACGCCTGCTACTGCGGGACCACTGTGGATACCAACTCTAAGCTGAATCTGATGGTTAGTTTCTTCATTATATTCATTTAATGCCTTATGAATTTCAACCGCAAACCGTGCTACTGCTACCGCTGCGTCCAATTTTTCTGAGTTCATATTACTCGTAACCATATAAGCATCACCAATGGTTTTAATTTTTTCTAAATCGTATTTATCGGTTAATTTGTCAAAGCGCGAAAATATTTCATTGAGCAAAGTCACCAGTTCTTGAGCGCTATGATGACTTGAGAGCCGAGTAAACCCAACCAAATCTGCAAAAAGCACTGTGATTTCATCATAGTCTCGCGCAATAGTTCCGTGATGCGTTTTCAATTCCTCGGCAATACTTTTCGGCAGAATATTCAAAAGCAATTTTTCATTCTTTTGTTTTTCAGCATTAATCAAACGTTGATTAACAAAGTCTCTTCGGTAATAGCGCTCAATGGTATGACCACCCAAAATTCCAATGACCAAACTGGTAAATAGGAAAAAATTTAATCCGACAAACGTTTCAAAATGAATGTCACTAAAAAAATAAAACAATATTTCATAGATAACGATTAGCACCAAACTAATTTTAACTGCATTGACAAATCGTAATCCAGAATACAAAAATGCCCAAAACAGTGGAAGCAAGGTTCCGGTAAAAAAAATATCACTTTTCACGTGCTGATAGCGAATGGCGATTAAAGCAATTCCAAATCCCGCAATGCATACAATTACGCTAACCAACAGCTGAAGACGTTTCCGAAAATAAGTGCGGAATGTTGCCAAATATCCCAATACAAATAACGGGATAGCAAAGGCAAAACGCACTAATAGTGCATCAAATCGGTTTTCAGGAATTATAATAAAGTCGAGAACAGAGAAAAAACCATAGAGTACTGCAGCTATTACAATGGCTAAGCGAATCTGGGGTAAAACGTTTTTAGCGTGACTTGCCTGAAACCCCGCTTCAAGTGAATTATCAGTAAAAGTCAAAGTGAAAACATTTTGACCGACGTCAGTTTTGGGTGTAATTAACATAATGGAAACTGATCATTTTCACTTTAGGCGTCAAGCATAAAGTGTCACCCACTAATGGATGAGCGTCAAGCTAATTTGGAGTCAGATTGATTGTCAGTTAGTTACGAATGGAAAGATTAAAATCAGTGATTGTTATTTTGTATTTCTTGTAGATTATCTCTAATATCATTAAACAACGCTTGTAAAGTCGCTCCACGCTTGAACGCAGTATTGACTTTTTTGGTGCAATTCTCTACGACATTTCGAATATTATTTTCCTGATCATCACTCAGGCCAAGGCTCATAAAGGCATCTTCGATATCCTCCATTAGGGAATCAATTGCAGAAATATTATCTCTTTCAATTTCTGAAAAAGTGTTTTCTGTTTGCTCAAGCACCTCTTGTATAAAACCTGCAATTTCCGTTTTCCTGGTATTCTGTGATTGAGCGATTAAACCACTTAACTTGGCTTCGATTGCATTACACAAAACACCTAATGAATCGCGCAAAGTGCCCGTGCGCTCTTCATTTTCCACAGGCATGTTTTTCACCAACAATGAAAACGTATCGTAATTTATCACCAGCCTCGAAGAAAAACTATAGAATCGTTCTTTCTGTCGCGCCAATTCAATCACATTTGCTTCCAAAGGGGATATTTCACCTTGGTCGCCAAAATTTAAAATTTCCCCACCAACATGAACTTGAAGTGAACAATGCAAAGAAAAATTTTGTGTCACTTCAAATAATAAATTTGCTAATTCAGTTATGCTTTTCGCATTCACACTGGCTTTATAAAATTCAAGCACCTGCCCTAAATCGCCATAAAAATTCATGATTTGCATAGCTGCATCACGAGATTCATTGACTTGTTCACTTAGCGCTTTGTTTGACTCCCGACGACGAATGAGATTCTTTATCTTTAATCCTAGCTCTTTCGCCTCTAAAGGTTTGATAACGTAATCATCCGCCCCATAGGAATAACCTTTGGATTTCTCTTCGAGAGTGCTTAGTGAGGAGATAAAAATAAATGGTATATCTTTTGTGGATTCTTTTTCTTTTACCGCAGCGCATAATTGATAACCGTTCATTTCTGGCATGAGAACATCTGACAGAATTGCATCAATGGTCAATTCCTGGTCTTGTAATAATGCTAAAGCTTGCACACCATTTTCGGCCTCAAGCACATTAAATCCTCCGTGGGTCAAAAGGACTTTATGCAATTCTCGCATCTCCGACTCATCATCCACTATGAGCACATTTTGAACAGTTTCGTTCATATTCTTAAACCTTTGGTATTCAATATTGCCTTGATGTCTATGGATCTAAATCGGCAAAAATTAGCGAATGCTTTAACAGAAAGAAGCTTAATCCGAACGGGTTGGTTGGTATTTATGCTATTTGAGGATTAGAAAAGTACTTAATACAATCATTGGTGAATGAGTGTTAATCGTCTACTAACTCTATTTAAAAAACAAAGAGTTCTACAGAAATTAATGACAACCAGCTGCAGTACAATCGGCTTTTTTCCAAGCGCCACTAGCGGACATAGTATTAATATTTAGAATTCCCGATGGGTAATAACGGGCCTGTAAATTACCGGTGTCGGCTTCCCCAATATCAACCAATAGTGATTTATTACGCCAACCATGTGGAATTTTAACATGACAATCCGTGCATTTATTATTTACACCAGTACCGGCGTTACTCGCATGGAACACATGTAAGTTGTTTGCATTACCATCCGCGGTGGGTTGCACACAATCCGTATTGTCACCATCGGTACAACTAAAACCACTGTTTTGAGCAATGCCTGTCGCGTTCTGATATTGCGTTGCTTCATGGCAATCTAAACACAAGTTATCACCAGAACTTTTTAACAAACCAGATGCGCCGTGGGGACCTTGCGTACCTGAAACATCCGACGTATGACAGTCTGAACAATACATGGTTTGCGTGCCTACAGCAGTATTGAAAGGCGCAATATAATTGGCATCATTAGTTTCTGCAGTATTGGCTTTATTAGCTGCATTTGCATTATCATCCGTTGAGTTAATAACGGGGTGATAACTCACAGCGTTACTGCCAAATTCGGCTGCAGTATTTGCTTTCAGCGGATCCACACCAATTCCTGTGGTTTCATTAATGCCCCAATTAGAATGACATTTAAGACAAACCTGATATTCTTTTTGTACAGCGTCAACTGAATCAGCGGCGCCGAATTTTTCAGTATAAGTAATACCTGAAGCTGCAACATGCGGATTAAATCCAGCCACTTCACCACTAAAATCTGGCTCGACTCCCGACGTGCCACTCAAGGCGCCCGATAATAAATTATTATGTGCGACGCCATCAGCATGCACGTGCAATGCAGAATCAGTACTACCTGTACCATTCGCTAGTGTATTGGTTAGTGTGCGATGAGGGTTATGACAATCAGAACAAGTGACATGTCGGTTAGTTTGCAAATTAGCTTGCGATTCTTGGGACTCGGAATTCGTGACGTTATGCAAATCAGTATTGCTATCAAAATCCGATGCGGTGTGCTCGCCCCCCAATAAATTCGCCGTTTCAATATCTTTAACCGTTGCACTGCTATCTAACACAGAATTTGTGCCCGTATGGCATTGAAAACAGGTGTTCTCAATTTCAGAATTGCCCGAGCCATCAGTGGCTTTACGTAATAACCATCGAGCGCCAGTATCACTATGAGTATCATGGCAGTTCAAACAAGATGCTTGCCACATGTGTGTACCAAGAGGGAACTCCCTCTCATCCGCTGCTGCGTCAGTATAAGTGTACGTTTCTGAGGTTTCCACAGCATGAGACGACTCAGCCCAGCCAGCTTTTTTATGGCAAGCCAAACACATAATGTCGCTATCTATTGCAAAACTACCAACCGTAATGGCGGATTTTTGAAATCGGTGTAAACGTAAGAACTTTATATTTTCACTATTATTACTGCTTCGAATATGAGGATCGTGACAGGTGGTGCACTCAACACTCCCAGTCGCTGAATTATTTACAAACGTGGTTTGACCACTCGCCCTGAGTGAAGCCACTGATTCCAAAGGAACGGAAACATGGGTATTAGCCGTCGTAAAATTACCACTACCCGGGGTTTGCGTGGCGGTTAATGATTGATTAAAATTCGCAACGCCCGCGCCAATGCGTATACCTATATGATCACCCTCACTTGCAGCTGGATCAATTAATTCATTTTCGTCCGCATGATTTGCTAAAGCGGAATCGTAAGTAAAACCAATGGGATGATCATTTTTCAAATCTGTACCCAAGTTTGAATTGCTGGTCGAAAGAATTCCCCCCGTCGTACCATCGTTACCGGTCATGGCAATATTGCCAACCTCTGAACCCAGTCTGCCATTCAATACATCTACCTGACCAACAGCAACTGTTCCATCATGACACGACAAACACATTTTGGATCCTTCCCCTGGCAGCCCAACCACAGCTTGCATAGAGGAAGAAGCATATTTGTCATAGGTTGCTGCAGATGCGCTGCGGTTCCATAAAAAGGGCGCTTCCATATTCGTTTCAAAGGCACCTGATCCCGGCTTACCATGAGGTGTATGGCAAAAAACACACACTTGATTTTCGCTAACCGCTTTTACATCTCGTTGATCGCCATTGGGTAAGGTGACTAAATCACTCGCCGCAAAGTTATGCTTTGTATTGCGTATATCAGATATGCGATCGGATGCCATATGATTGGCTGTCATACCGATCGTAGGTAACAGTGTAATAATCAACAATAAGCTTAGTCGTTTAATAAAATTCATATTAGTTTCTTATTCGATTAACGTGCTCACTCAAATATTGGAACACCACAACGCGACTGTTAAACATATCCGCCACGTAAATCTTGTCACTATCATCTATCCAGATACCCGCAGGAAGATAAAATTCACCTGGACCTGAGCCATTGCCACCGATAGGCAATAATGGTCTACCCGTTTTATCAAAAACCAACATAAAATCGTAAAACGATTCCATTACATAAATATGGTTTTCTGAATCTACCGCCACACCTTTAGGCCGAGGCAAGTTACCAACATACATACCACGTTGGCCAAAACTGCTAAGCCACTTTCCTTCTGCATCAAACATTTGAACACGCGCATTTAGTGTATCCGATACATAAAGCGTGTTGTTTGCGAAGCTTAAGTGCGTTGGCGAATTAAACTTACCTTCTGAACTACCTTTAGTCCCAAATTTAAACAGCAGTTTACCGGCTTCTGAAAATACCGCGATCAAATGCCGCTGACTATCCGCAACGTAAATCCGTTTTTTAACGGGATCACATGCAATTCCTGTCGGTCTTTTTAGACTATTGTTATCAATTTTTGCGAGCCATTGACCCTCGGCATCAAACTGACTAACAATTCCCAATTCAGCATCGCTAACAAAAACATTATTGGGCCCCATTAAACAAATCCCAATGGGGGACACGAATGAATTATCCTGATCCGCATTTTCCCAAACGTGCAGCGTTTTCGACTTCATGTCAAAAACAAAAACTGCTTTACTGCCAATATCCGTTACATATAAGCGCTGATTCTCTGGATCAACTACACCACTTTGCGGTCGATACAAGCTCCGAGGAGCTTCTTCACCAAAAATTACTTTACCTAACCAATTTATCCCGCGGCGAGCAAAACCTCCCGATCCAGCTTGCTTTATAAAATTTTGTTCTCCCGTTATCACGCCAACGTATTGATAACGAGGTACTTCAGGTGGCGCAGGCCAAATAATACTATTTTGTTTTTCTTGATATTGAAACTTTATCTTCGTCTGCGCACAACCCACGGCGAAAAAACTGATTATCAAGAATAAACTGCATTGCTTCACCATTCCCAATTGCATAACCCAATCAAATTTTTCTCAGGTCTAACTAGTGAACCAATGCCAAATTATTTTCTTGCGAAACAAACTCAAATACTTGTATTCGTCCATTCAGGCTATCCACTACGTACAACTGGTTGTCCAAAACCTTCATATCACTGATGTAGCGAAATTCTCCCGCCCCATAGCCGTTTCGACCAACTTGATCTATCAATTTTCCCGCTTGAAACACTTTTATTGTGCTATCGGCCTTGTCGCTAACATAAACCCGACCCGCTTTATCAGTAGCAAGCGCTGTTGGAAAAGTGACAATACCTTGCCCAAAATTTGCGACGTAATTGCCTTCGTTATCTAAAACCTGAACGCGCAACTCTATTCGATCACTTACCAAATACCCGTCTGGAATTTTAATCATGTCTGTGATAATTCGGAAACGCCCAGGTCCCGTTCCGCGATCACCCATGCCATAAATTGGTTCGGCTTTATCCATATCAAAACTAACAATGTGACTATAGGTTTCATCGGCAACCAATACCTGCTTCCGTTTCTCATCAACGGTGATTGCTATTGGTCGAAAAATATTGGGCGGATGTTTGTAAACTTTTAACAAGCTACCATCAGATGAAAAATGTAGTGCACGACGGCCATCCACATCCGTCACATAAAATGACATATCACTCGCGAGATAAACGTCCGACACATCACCCACGATATGATCACCAGTCCCTAATAAATAACTCATGCGTTCGGTTCTTAAATTGTATTTATAAATCACGCCAATACTTTTATCCGTTACACGCAAACCTGCGTCAGCAACACTTTCGCCCGGAGTCAATATCGCCATACCGCGATCTTCATGAATATAACCAGAATCGGCAATAATTAAGATCTCACCTCTAAGGTCAATGGCAACGGGTCGCTGTAACTTTTGAACATCATCGCCAGCAATCACTTGTTTAATAATATCGTTTGAGCCCAGGCCAATATGTTCAATTGTTTTCACATAACGCAGCGTTTTGGCGTTTTCGCCTGCGCTGGGATGAATTGAAAATGGCTCGTGCGGTGTTGACACACAACCCAACATGAAAATAGATAGGCTTAACCCAATTATTTGTAACGCAAGCCGACGCTTTTGCGTGATTCTCTGTGACATCGATTACACTCATATGGGGGAAACGCAACTTTTCCGTGACAAACTCCGCAGTACTCACCTGACATAATTGCTGCCATTGTGACGGGATTGCTACCACGTTGTGGAATGAAAATACCTGGATGACAGTTTTTACATGTCAGCCAAATTGTGTGAGGACGGTGGGGAAAGCGCACATACGGCATAGAGGCAGTATTTTGGAAAATAACGTCAAAATCCACAGCGTGCATTTTTTCATTACCCTTAACACCAGTACGAGGATTAATAATACCTTTATCCAGTGTTTCTACCCAATTAATAATACCACGCGAATCACGCGGGAAATTAAGCATCGATTCTGCCGGTGGCTGAAGAGCTCGTACCGCTTCATTTTCTGGATCATGGATACCATCTTCTGCAATCGGCACAACGTCACCGTTTAGTTGAAAATGCCCGCTACTTTCTTCGTATGCGCCGCGTTTTGCATCTATCGCTTCAGAATATTCAGCGCTCAGCAGGAAAATAAAAACACTGGCAGAAATCAGGACAAACGACTGGAATAAATGCCCCCCAAAAATTCCACGCATTTAATTTCTCTCTTTATAATTTTAAATACCTCGGTTTATCGCCGGGTAATCCGATTGTTTTGCGAACTCAAACAACAGTCTATTAATGTGTGTATTAGGCTTTTTATTCTTGATTTTTAACTACCTATATCACGTAATACGTAACATACCCCATTCTGCAACTGGCCACAATTGCAGAAAGAGGTTTTTTAAAAGAATTGAAATGGCGGGATAAATTTGGACGTTATTTATACAGATCTACATACTGACACCAAGGACCCGAAGTCCGCGGCGTATTTCAATAGTTGCATCTTTAATCACCACAATTGCCTCTTCCCAACGCTCAGCTTCCGCGGCTTCATGAGCTTTTTCTTTAAAAAACTCAGCTTTTTTGCGATAGCCTTCCATGTATTTTATTGATCCTTCACTCGGCTTTTTAACTTCGATAGCAACGGGGATCAATTCAGCATAACCTTTGTATCGATTTACTTCATACTTAAACTCATCAGCCGGCGTCTTGAAATTTAAATCGTATACAATGGTTTGCTCGTTGAGCATTTGGTTTAAAGCGCGTGTTACCATTCGCTCGGCTTTCTTAATGTTTTTACCAGCCGCTTCATATTGTTGTTTTTCAGCCTGGCCTTTCGCTTCAACGATCAAACTACCCACCGCATCACTGTCGTAAGAGACCGTTTTCCTTCCCTCCTCTTTCGCTTGTTTAAACGACGCCAGATGGGAATCGATAAAGGCTTCCAAAGTAACTAACAAGTCATTAAAACCTTCTTTCTGTTCCGCTAATTCTTCTTTGCTTGGCCCAGCTTCCTTGGATTTCTTCTGAAATAAAGCCGCTGCTTCTTGCGCCAACGCTAATGAACCTGCCATATCGCCTTGCTTCTCCAGCATCTTGGCAGAATTCAATTTTTCTTCCACTAGGCTCTTTTGATCTGGCGCTAAACTTTTACCTTTAAACTGTAGTAACATCCCTACGTAGGCAATTTTTTGCTTAACTTTTTTAGGATCAACTCCCGCAACAACAACATCTTTATGTTTAGCCAATTGAGCAATCCGCTCTGCTTCCATTTGTTGTTTAACCGCGGCAATATCAGCATTCTCGTCGACAATAATAATCTTGCCACCCATGGAGTTATGGTTTCTGCAGGCATAAAACAATACATCAGGCGTATTTAAATTAGGCGTGAACGTCACATTTCCATTGTAAGTAAATTGCCCAGATACACCGGCTCGATAGGCTGCAGCTCCCCATCCTTGCGCACTGGTTGAAATATAAAAGTCATGCATAGCGCCAGTTCGCACTTGAAAGGTGACAGGGTGATTTCGGCGAGCGATTACATAATTTCCTTGGATACCATTAAGAGAAAATCCACGGGCATCACCCACACCAAAAAAAGGATGTGTTTTATCTTTTTGACCCATGGTGATTAGGTAGGTATTGGGTGCCGTTGGTAATTCTAACGATAGATTAGAACTCGTATCCATTGGCGCAGGTTGCGGCTCGGCTAATTTTTCTGCTTTCGGTGAGTCAACGACGGTTATTGACTTCATTTGCATTGAATCTTCTTCTTCAACTGCTTTTTTCTTTGCCGCTATTTTTGCTTTTTTCTCAGCAACAGCTTTTTGTTCTTTTCGACGCTCTTCGGTTTTTTTAATTTCTGCTTGCTTAGCTACAATCTCTTCTTTCGTTGGCCCTGTGCTACATGACACACAGGTAAAGCCTAATACCAACATACAAGTAGCTAAGAGAGGGTAAGTTCGTTTAGATACCAACAACTGTATCACTCCTTTGAAATCAATTTTTAAATATGACACATTCCAGATCAATATTTGTACAGCACAAGATCAACTCGTCGCTATTATACGTGAAGACATCTTATCTTTATAATCGGTCTAACTTCCTACAACCTTTAACTATCCAAGCAACTATTACAGATGCGTTAGAGGCAGTTTATTTTCAAAAAGTGGCACTTCTAAAACAAACACACCCCTAAAAAGGGGTGTGTTTTTTGATCTAAGATCAACAATTGAAGCTAATTAAAATTAAATTAACGCCAAGGGTTTTTCACTGTCGCTTGACTTAGAGGTGGTTTCCAGTTGGCAGGTTTTGGCTTGGAATGACACTTTTTACAAGACTTAGTCGTTGGAGGAAATGACACCTTACCATGACAAACACCACACTTTTTCCCAAGAATAATAGCTGACATATTAATTGTGTTAGCTAAACGTTGAGGGATAAAGATTTTTGGATGACAATTTGAACAATGCAACCATTGTGTATGTGGTTTGTGTGGAAACACAACATCAGGCACAGACGCTTTAACTGGGCGCACAATATCCAAATCCATGACAAACGGTTCAACATCCGGATCGACACGATCATAACGTGGATTCAACAAGCCATCATCTAAGGCCTTAACCCAATCGACATGATTACCAAACTCTGTAGTTGGCAAACCTTCATAGGCAACCTTAGGTGGCTGCATAGAAAATACAGCATCATTTGCCCGGTCATGAATTCCATCATCGGGCGGTGCTGCATTTGGATCCTTAATTTTCTTTAACAATCGATTAAACACATTTGCTTTTGAAACATTGAGTTTTTCAGGTACGGAACCTGTAATTTCAGCCGAGGTAATCGGCTTGGAGGCGGCCAACGCTAATGGCGCAACCTCTCCTGCATTAGCGGCAGGCAAAATGACTGATAAGCTAATAGCAGCAGTAATACCTTTTATTAAATTTCTCATCAATATATTCCTTTCAATTTACACTGACAATATTATTGAGGTAGTGACTTGTAGGCAGGCGCGACAAGACGTTGTACCGTACTACCACTAATATGTGTGGGTGTTCCAGGAATACCTGAGTGACACATACCACAGTTTTCTACCGACCACGAAATTTCACCGTTATGGCAAGCCCCACAGAATTTGCCGTCGATAATTTTTGCCATAGTAATCTTGTTACCGCCAGCTTTAAATTTAAATCCCAAATCCGCATGACACACTTTGCAGCGGAAACGAATGCGGTGATACCAGTGTGGAAAGACCACAGGTCTCATGCCTGCAGCATCCGCATAGTTATTGATAATAACGTCTGCGTATTCTGCTTCTGCCGGTTGCGGTGTCAAAAATACTGTTACCCAACCCAGCACTCCCAGTACGGCAAATTTCCACAATGAAGTGCGCTCCATTTTGGCTCTCATAACTACGTTCTCCGTTTATTATTAACCAAATTTTAAAAAACAAAATTAAATTATGTACAAGCTTGAAATAACAATCTCAGGTTTCTATGAATTAGAAACTTCGATTCAACTGCAGATAAAAAGTTAAAGATCCCGCGTCGCTAAACACCTTCCTCACTATTGCTGCAGTACTTAATTTCCCAATATTGTACCCCAAATGCCCATACAAGTCTGCTTGCTTACGGTCCCCCCCCTCTCGGTTAGCTGTACCGCTCACATCTAGCCTGCTTCGAAATTTGAGCTTATATATACCAAACATACGCGCATGTTGGTAGTTCAATCGACCACTAATTGTGGTCAAAAACCCATCAATGAAATCCTCTTCTTCATCATCAGGGCCATGTCTTCGAGAACTTTGCGTTGTTATATGAGCACCCCACTGACTTAAACGATTAAGTGGCATCACTCGAGATAACTGAAAATTTACTATTTGTAACTCTGTCTCTTCATCAAAATTTCGCGTATCAAGTGCAGTTAATTGCGTAAAAAATTGCCCTTTCCGCATTTCCTCCGTCCAGTAAAGACTAGCCGAGTGCGACACAGATAATGCTGCATTCTCTTGTTTTACACTGACAAATTCTCGCGCAGACTGGGTAAGGTTCATGCGCATTGATGACCTATTCCCGGTAACCCAAGCTTTTTGAGCACTATGCCCAATACCTGCATTTAATGTCTGAGCAGTATCAACATCATCAAATTCCATGTTGATACGGTTTCCAACACCGCCATTGGCATACCACTGATACCGAATTTCGCGATAGAGGATTCTATCAGACCGATAACTTAACAACACGCTTTGATTACTATTTCTTGCATCACTCACATCAGGGCTGTGCAACACCGAGGCATTAGCAGTCGCAGTTAGTCTCAAACGACGGGTAATTGTATAGTTACCTGCAACATTTGCATCAACGCCAATTTGTTCCGTATCATTTGCATTCTCAATTGTCGCTTCCCGCCGATAAGCCCGCAATCCGCCAGTTGTTGTATACGGTTTGTATACCGGGCGCCAGTAAAAAAAACTGCTTAACTGATCAGTATTGGTTTCTCGATTTGGGAAAATACTGCTATTAGGCGTTTCGGTTCCGTCATCCGTATAAATCTTGGTCACCAAGGTTTTTATATAAAAATCGCTGGTAGGAAAATAATTATGGGTTACAGCTCCCACAATGTTTTTAGTTTGGTTTGAATTTAGCGAATTATCACGCCATTGATATGTTCCATTAGCATACAAATTTTGCTGCTTACCACGCACTTTTGCTTTTGCACCAAATGTATTATCTACTAAATCTACGCCACTGTATGTTCGAGACCTTCGAGAATACCAACCATCATAACGATCTCCCTTGCGTGTAATATAACTCTGTCTTGCATTCAAATATCGGGAGCGATATTGGTTACCCAAATCAAGAATCGTTGCTTTTGATGAGATCCATTCATCCACATCATCATTCGTGGTATAGGTCAACCGAAACGGATATCGACTACGCGGCATGAGAGAAAAATTGAAATGTGTATTCAATACATCCACGCGATTACTACCAACACCGGACTTATTATTCGTTACGCTCGCGGTGCCGCCAATATCATAGGTCGAAAACCAGGGACGCCATAAATACGAACTTAAATTCAATCCAAGCAAAGAATGAAGACTCGTATTTTTTGCACCTTCGTCAGCTCGATTGTGTGAATAAAAGAAACCTAGATTACCGGAAATATGCCCAGGAAATGATGACGTAGCCGACCATGCTGTCGTAGAGAATAATACGAAAACACTAAAAACAAACCATGGCTTGAAGTAATGATGACTCAAAAAAATTCCTTTGTTTGAGTCAATCAACTAAATCCGTTTATGAGAGCAGAGTTCTTTTTAGAATACATAGTGTCTCAGAATTACGATTCGTATTGAAATGGTGACTTTGTGGAATCTCCCATGCTAATAAAGACGATTTCCACACCCTTGGAGATGGCAGTCGACGCTTGCTTGCTAGGCAAACACAACTGTAACTCCTCCCGTTTTTTACTACTTACTGTTCACAGCTAAGATTGCATCATTTATTTTAATTGTTGCATTAGCTCTCAATTTTTCTAACAAATTTGCCCAAGCCAAATTTGAATTATCCCGTTGTAACAGTTTTTTCGCACGTTCTTGCACGTTGTCAAAGGTATTTAATGCGGCTTCTTTTTTTTCATCCAGCCTAAATATGGCGACACCACGTAATGACATAACAGCATCACTAATTTCACCTTCGCTCAATTTATCCAGAGCTTTTTGCGCGGGTTCTGCCAACATACCTTTGTGCACAAATCCCATATCCCCACCTTTAATGGCGGATGCATCACCTGAATGTATTCGCGCAAGGTCAGCAAAACTTGCGCCCTTCTTTAAGCGCTTAATAATGTCATCCGCTTCTTGTTTTGCAGCCTCCCACACACTACCTGGTGATGCAGGAGATACTTTTAACAAAATAACGGATACTCGCATTTTTTCTGGTGTAGTAAATAATGCTAGATTCTTATCATAATATTGTTTTGCCTCAGCGCGATTTGGCATTGGGACAGATTTAATTTGTTTTTCAATCAAACGCATTAAACTTTCCTCTTCTAAGGCTTTTCTTAGGCCTGGCAATACATTATTTTTGTTTTCTTTCCAAAATGGCTTGTCAGCATAACGCTTTTCATATGCTGCGAGTTGCTCTGCTACTTTTGCTTCATCAGCTCTAATATTGGTTCGTCGTGCTTCTTCCACTAGTAACACGCGATCAATCAGCGTTTGCGAAACTTCTTGTCTAAATTCTTTGAGTTTTTCTTGAGGAATCTTTCCATGATAAAAACGCTTACGCATCCCAGCTTGAAATGCGGATTGAAACTCTTGAATTGAAATTTTTTCGCCATTGACTTCAGCGTAGATACTATTGGTGGTTGGGTGGTTATCACTTGGCTTTGCATCTGCTGCGTTTGCTAAAGCAAAGCCCATGAATAACATACAAGCCAAACCAACTCGTTTGAGTTGAAAAAAACTGAATTGATTTTTAATTTGAAGTGAAAACGCCATTATTCAACCTATTGCTTCACATTATCACTTCACATGACAGGTTAAACATAAACCGCTGGGCGTATCGGTATTACTGATTCGTAAAAATGTGGGGTTTTCAGTGCTGTGCGGATCATGACAACTCGCACATTCAACAAAAGGCTCTTGCTCTGATTGACCAGGATATCCATTTGACGCATCACGTGTGTATAAAACAACATCTCTTTTGGTTCGCTCTCCATCACCGCCAGTGCGCCAATCTCTGTCAACCCACCAGAGAAATTGACCATCTTTAATCTTATAAAGAACTTCAGCAAAATCAGGATCATTAGTTTCACCTTGAGGCAAAATTGGGCTGGATGCAGATAAACCGCCGCCAGCAAACTGCATACCTATAGGGTGATCGTTGGTTAAATCGGAACCTAAATTTTGCACTATCCCCGGCTTTAAAGTTGCGCGGTTATCATTGTTTCCGTCGCCCCCGGGCGCATTGTCATCACCACGCCAGCTGCCAGCAGAAAATCCCGGATTGTCGGCACCAGATCCTGGTTCATTTATCATACTATCTAGTGCAATGGTTCCGTCATGACACGAGAGACAAGCAATAGATACCGAACCAACGTCCGCAATTTTTGCATCGAAAGTACTCGTCCCTAATTGATCATAGGTAGAAAATCTTGAAGGAGTTCCAAGAGACCGATTCCATAGCGGTGCAGCTGCACTGGAATCACCGCCATGTGGCGTATGGCAAAACACACAAATTTCTGCCGTACCGGTAAATTGGTTTCTAGCGCCACCGTTTGCACTGGGGCCAGTGCCGGTTACGCCGAGGTTATGCACAGATTCTGCAATGCCTGCGTGGACGTTACTGAAAAATGCAAAACAAAGAACACCAAAAAGCGATAGCCCTGTTAGCCAGGCTTTACTTGATTGGCTATCTTTCATCCTCCCCCCTTTTGAGCTCGCCATGGGCGCTTCTCAAATAAATCCGTATTGATTAATTCATTACAATGAGTTTTTCTTTGGTTTTAATCGTTTCTCCCAGAATTGTGCATTTTGTGGACACAACAACGATTATGGTATATTACCCAAACCAAAAGAAGACCTTACTCTAGACGACTAGGGGTGCTAACGCAAGACTAAAAGTCATGTTTTTCGGGAAGTTAGTACAAGAAGAATGTTGATCAGGCAAGAACAAAAGTAATTTTCTAAACGTTAGTAAAACTAAGCAAATGGATAAACTTTTATAATCAAAATTCGATGTGTGTTTTCAGATTTTTATTGCTGCAGCAACCGCAACACATCAACTTTGCGTCTAATTTGATCTACAACATATATTCGATTAGTTTCATCTATTGCGATTCCAGCAGGCAACAGAAAATTACCCGGCAAGTCTTGCCCACCGCCTGATCCAATATTCAATAGCAACTGGCCATGAGAATTGAATATCTGAAAATTTTGATAGGCGCCATCAGTCACATAAACATTACTTTCGGCATCTAAAGCGATACCTCTAGGCCGAGCAAGATTCCCCAGTTGATTTCCTAGCTTTCCCCAACTTCGAACATACTCTCCCTTTGAATTAAAAATTTGCACACGGAAATTTCCCGCATCTAATACAAATAATTCGCCATGGGAATTAACCGCCAACTGATTAGGATGATTGAAATAGCCTGGTTTATGGCCGCGCTTTCCGATTGTTCCAAGCCGTACACCGGCAATTGAGTAGACGAGAACTTGATGATCCACAGATTCGACGCCACCCCTATCTAAGACATAAATTTTATTATTTATATCGTCAACGGCTACGTCGCTGATACGACTTAAATCCCCCTGTTCTCCGATAAATGATATAAAATGGCCGCGCTTATCAAATTTTACAACCCTACCTAAACCAGCATCGGCAACATAAATATTTTGAGATGAATCAATGGCAACACCTAAAGGTTTCCTAAGCTTACCCTGACCACGCCAACCCATTTGAAAAAGTTTTTTACGAGGCACATCGAATACATGAACACTCGACATTAAGCTATCACTTACTACAACCAATCCTCCAAAGGCTGCCACATCGTATGGCTTCAATAATGATTGAACATCAGAACTAGAGATTCCCGTTGCAATTTCACGCAAGCGTTCTTCGTTTTGTTTTACGCTCAAACTCGACTGATTTCTGAGTGTTAACTCATAAATTACACGCGGCTCTGCAGGTGGTTTGGGCCAAACAATGGGCTTTGTTTGTTTTGAAACAGTTGAACAAGCGGAAATTTGGATTAAGAAAACTAAAAAAACGAATAGAAATAAGCGATAGCGAGGCAACATAAACTTATAAAAACTTAAACTCGCTTTATTACATAAAACACGCCCTATCATTTACTTGCGCTTATTCAACAAATACTAACATTAGATATTCGCTAGTGAGCTGTAAAAAATAGGGCCTTCTTATTTATACTTATGAATTAACTTTTGCCAACTCAGATCGCATTGTATCGATCGTGGTTTTATAATCTTCAGTGTTAAAAATCGCGGAACCGGCAACAAACGTATCCGCCCCAGCTTCAGCGATTTCACGAATATTATCCGTTTTAACCCCGCCATCAATTTCTAATCGAATATCATAACCGCTGTCATCAATTATTTTTCGAGCTTGACGCAATTTTGTAAGGGTTTCGGGAATAAAACTTTGACCGCCAAATCCAGGGTTTACCGACATCAACAAAATCATATCCACTTTAGATAAAACATGCGTTAGATAATCCAGAGGAGTAGCAGGATTAAACACCAAACCCGATTTACAACCAAGATCACGAATCATGCTCAGCGACCGATCAATGTGCTCTGAGCCTTCAGGATGAAATGTTATATAACTTGCGCCAGCTTTTGCGAAATCTGGAATGATGCGATCCACTGGTTTTACCATTAAGTGTACATCTATTTCTGCAGTCACACCGTGATTACGTAAGGCCTCACAAACAAGAGGACCAATTGTTAAATTTGGTACGTAATGATTATCCATTACATCGAAATGCACAATATCTGCCCCTGCGGCCAATACATTGTCAACCTCCTCCCCCAATTTCGCAAAATTTGCTGATAAAATGGACGGCGCGATTTTGTAATCTGGCATGAGTTTAGCCTCTTTTAAGTTTTTGTTGTTGTTGATATTTCTGGAAATTCTGACTTACTACTTTCCTTCACTAACAACGAGTTTGTACGATTTTTTGGACAGGAAACTTTACATGAAAGGCGGACTTTTTTCAGCAAATTCTTCGCTTATATCCCCAAAAACGAATTTTAGTACTAAATTTTCTTACGTATTCAATAAGTTAACACGCCAAGCCTGCTGCTTATGTGCGTTATTGGCATCGCCAACCGTTTTTGCGACCAATTATTACTTGGAAAGAGAAATTAGCCTCGCACTACAACAGAGCATTGATGAAAAACAGATCGTCTGGTTAGAAACCGATAATCCGCGTAAAACGCTGGCACTAAATAAAATCGCCCAAGGCGTCACGCGAATGGGGACGGCAATTGTACTCGCCGATCTAAATCATCACCCGGATTGGCCTACCGTAACACGACCAATTCGCGATCAACTTCCCTACTATGGCTGGGAAACATTGTCTGTGCACATGCCAATAAAAGAAGCCAATTTATCCCTGATAAAACTCGAACAACTGTATAAAATCGCTGAAAAGCGAATTACTGCTGCAATTGAATATCTGATTAGCAACGATAAAACCAATATTATAATTATTGGTCATCGTCATTCTGCGAATATTGGTGTGCGATATATAACCCAAAACCAAGAAACAGCCAAACACATTAAAGCCATCGTAGGAATAAGCAGTTTTGATTCCTCCTGGATTAATACCAGCGCTTATATCAAGGAATTACCCATCGGCATGCTGGATATTATTGCGCAAAACGACACAATAGATGTAAAAAAAGCCGCTCCGCAAAGACTTGTAGCTGCAAGGTTTGCCGGACAGCAAATTTCAAATCTACCGCAATCCACTCTTTCACCCAAAGTCCGCCAACTCGCCATTAATAAAACAGGTAATCCACAATTTCGCCAATCCATCATCAATGGAGCCAATCGTCATTTCACTAAAAAACATGACGCATTGATTAAAACTATTCGAGGCTGGCTTAAAGTCTATGCAACCAGCCTTCTATCAGAAAATTAACATTTGCTATTATCCGCGGCGATTAACACAAATATCAGATACACTAGATAACCAAAATAATTAATAAGGAATGATATGTCGCCTGCTTTCAGTTTACATCTTCTTGCTGCCGCACTTTGGGTAGGCGGAATGTTTTTCGCGTACACTGCCCTGCGTCCTGTTGCTGCCAGCATGTTACAACCCCCTATGAGATTAGGTCTTTGGCAACAGGTATTCTCTCGTTTTTTTCCGTGGGTTTGGTTATTTGTTTTAATTCTACCGTTATCCGGTTACTACCTAATTTTTTCCCAGTTCAATGGCATGGACAATGTCGGAATAACTATTCACGTAATGCAATTAACTGGGTGGATCATGATTGGGCTTTTTGTTTACTTATATTTCATTCCCTTTAAAAAACTGAATATATTCATTATTGAAAAGAAACTACCTCAAGCCGCCGACTGTCTAAACATCATTCGCAAGATCATTGCTTTAAATCTTGGTCTTGGCCTTATAACAATCATCATTGGTAGCACACACCGCTTTTAACTATGGCGCCATTAGTGAAAATAATACCAACAGTCAGCCTCACCCTACTCTTAAGCATACTTGCGACTCAGCTTTTGGCTGCCCGATACGATTTGGTCACGATCAACGAACCTCAAATTAACGCGATCAATAATATTGGTACCGTCGTTGGAGTAAACGCTGACGGCAAGCCCTATGTATGGCGTCGAGACCAAGACGATTTGAGCTATCCTGAAGAAACTGATGTGGCTGAAGACGACCGAATTTTTAGAAAACTGCTACCAGATCCTGCAACCACTTTCACTGACATTCATGTATTAGATATTAATAATGAATTAGAAGAAGGTAGTGGCGCTAGCATCGTAGGCTGGTACCTGGACGAAAACGGCTTCAGTCAAAGTGTACTTTGGTATAAAAAAGAGGAAGAACGGAAGTTTAGCTATACACCTATCCCACTTCCACCCCACAAACTTGTAGCAGGTTATTGCACTAATGATCCACAAACCGACTTTAGTAAACCAGAATGTATGTCTGGTGACGATGCAGTATTAATATATCGTGCGACAAAGTGCTCGATAAATGAAACTTGGCAAACACCTAATTCTATTGCCGTTGACAAAGTTTTCGAGTACAGAGAAACAGTAAATGATGATGATCCCGATAATATTATCATCATTCCCGCAGAATCTCCCGATTGTAGTAACTTTATTCCCATTTGCGAAGCTAAAGCTTATAAGACACTAGCTCTGGATCGTAAGGATGTAATTCAAGGGGAAGACGGCCCAACTGAAGTTGACGCATTCGACTACGAATTTAATGAAGAATACCTAAATCAATCTTGCATTATTAAAGAACACGCCGAAATTATTGTTCAGGCAATGCAATGCGATAATTCAAATTTCAAAGATCCCGGTGATGCGATCGTTACCAAATGCGATCCAAGTAGCCAAGCGACAGCCATTAATAATGACAATACAATTATTGGCGTTTCCATTAAAGATGATGGCAGTAACAGACCTGTATTTTGGGTGAAGGGAGAGGGCTTGTCAGAAGATGGTGACCCAGTCTATAAAAGCGGCGACCTTGGAACGTTTCGTGAAGCCTTTGATACTGCTACTGGGGAAAAAGTAGATCCTAAACTCATACCGGATGAAAATTCTGATTTATCCATAAATGTAGTAACCACATATAGACCCGGATTCCCAACAGCTATTGATAAAACTCAAAACTCTGTTGTTGGGCTTTTACGCTTAGATGGGCCAGACTCAGCACTGACACCCACTTATTGGACGGGAATATCTGCAGAAAGTTTTGATATACCCGAACAACTTAAATCACCCCGACCAGAAACCTTAATTAATGAAGTATGCAACGAAAGTGTAACTACAATTGAAACGTTTAACACCTCAGTTACTCCCACAAATGCAGCCGCAGGTATTCTCATCGGTTGGTATGAAAACACCAACGGCGACCCAAGACCAATTATGTGGGCTCCCTGCCCAGTCGAAGATGAAGAAGGGGTAGTTACTGAAAAATTAAAACCCGGCCACTTATCAACATTCGAATCAAACAACATTGGTAAAGCACTTCACAGCAGCGGAGCAGGTGAAGTTGTAGGGTCCGCTCAAGTCAATTACATAAATGAAAGCAACACAGTTTCTCCCGAATTTCACGCATTTTATCGCACCGTTCAATGTGGTATTCAGGATTTGAATGTTTTACTTGCTGAACCAATTAATGACCGAAGCTTAATTCTAGACTCGGCAAATTATATTGCTACCGGTATTCCTCCAACTCCCATTATCGTCAACGGTGTCAATCCTCAAACCAGTGAAAACAACACCTATATTTTAACGCCAAAACCTGTAGCAGTAGATCTGGAGGTAAAGATCAGTTCCGATCATGAATCATTAACAGTTGGCGATACACATTCAATTTTTATAGATGTGAGAAATTTAGGCGCTGTTGATAATTCAGCATCAAGCTACGCCACATGTATTTTCTTTAGATTAACTGCCACCGTCTACTCTGGCGAAACCTATGAAGATAGAATAAAACAGGCTCGGTTGGATGGGGTGAATATCACAGAAGACATAGAAGAAGAGTACAAGAAACTAAATTTACCTTCAATTGCTGATGAACTGGTAGGTGGATTAACTTTTGACGAGTCATATGAGTCCACTCAAGATGTGGTTTGTAATATCACACGCATCGATATCGTTTGCGCAATTGAACGTTTGGATCCATTATCCGCTGTGAGAGTAACTGTTAAAACTGCACCAAGAGAGTTGTTAGCCGATAGAACCATTCGTACTGCAGTTACCGTATTTGCAACAGAAAACGAAACACGAGAAAGTCGTGTTAACAATACTGCATTCGAATTAATTGATGTGGAACGACAAGCCTGCTTTATCGCAACTGCAGCTTATGGCTCTTACCTGGCACCCGAAGTGAAAATATTGCGTACGTTTCGCGATGACGTCTTATTACAAAACACCCTTGGTAAAAAAATAGTACATTTATATTATGACCTGTCACCACCACTGGCAAATTACATTCATGATAAAGAACATCTTAGAACTGTAAGCCGCTGGTTGCTCACCCCCATAATTTACACAATTTCCCATCCTTTTAAAGTGCTATGCCTCATACTAGGATTATTAATAATTGGGTTATTCCACACAAGAAAAATTATATTTACACATAGATGAATAAATTACTTACTCTAGAATTAACCAAGGCTATTTTTAACATTTTCTAGCTTTTGTCGAACCTGTGAAGCCAAATTTTCAATTCCCTCCACACTAACAAGTCCCAACACGGCATTTGGATCCATAAACGCAATAGTGATATCGCCACTTTCCTCTTCCCTAACCAAAACATTACAGGGCAAAAGCAATCCAATATCAGGGTCTGCATTAATTGCCTGATTTGCAAGCTGAGGATTACATGCACCTAAAATAGTGTACGGAAGCCGATCAACATCGATTTTTTTCTTCAAGGTGGCTTTAACATCAATTTCAGTCAGCACACCAAAACCTTCGACTTGCAGTGCTTTCGTTACTTTCTCTATGGCTTCTTGAAATCCACAAGATACTTTTGTACTAAAACCATACATAAAATTTACCCTCTATCTATCACATTTTAAAAATTATACATATTGTATAGCCAATCTTCTCATTTTCAGAAAATATTAGCATTTTTCCAATATTACTTGATTCAACTGAATTCGCAGTCTAAATTAATTGTAATCTAGACAAATATTTCTAAACAGGATATTTAAAAATTGTTTACGGAAGACCATTGGGATTTTCACAGTCTTGTTTCATGTTCATCGAATATAGTTCAATTTAATAGTTCGTGTAGTTCCATAGGTTAAATACAGTTTCAATTCAGATAGTGATATGTAATATTACGAACAATATGATTTCTGGTGCAAAGCTGGGTTGTCAGACAAGCTCGGCAACTCGTGGGAAGCGAAATGCAAGGAATAGCCTTGTTAAGACAGGATTTCACTCAGCTTTGCACCACTTTAATCACTCCTCAATCTAAACCTTTAACTGATTGACAGTATCAATTCCGCATTAATTACGTTATCAGTTTATTTCACACTCAATTATAAAAATCCGATCCTACGCAAAGTCTAACCATTTAACATTTAAGCACTAATCCCAATCATGCTAAGTATTGTATAAATTGAATTCGCACAATCACAAATCAAACCAAACCAATATCTACCAATAATATTGGCTGACCATAAAGATAAAATCTCTCGGAAATAATCGAGCGCCCAATAAAAAGCCGGCTACACATGATAAGAATATCATTTGTACACCGGCAACCCGTGGGAAGGTAAATCGTTTTTTCCTCAGCGGGTTGAATAAAAAGCCGGGGTACAAACACTGTGTGTTTGTCTTCCCGGCAACCCGTGGGAAGGTAAATCGTTTTTTCCTCAACGGGTTGAATAAAGAGCCGGGGTACAAACACTTGGTGTTTGTCTTCCCGGCAACCCGTGGGAAGGTAAATCGTTTTTTCCTCAACGGGTTGAATAAAGAGCCGGGGTACAAACACTTGGTGTTTGTCTTCCCGGCAACCCGTGGGAAGGTAAATCGTTTTTTCCTCAACGGGCTGAATAAAGAGCCGGGGTACAAACACTTGGTGTTTGTCTTCCCGGCAACCCGTGGGAAGGTAAATCATTTTTTCCTCAGCAGGTTGAATAAAGAGCCGGGGCACAAACACTTGGTGTTTGTCTTCCCGGCAACCCGTGGGAAGGTAAATCATTTTTTCCTCAGCAGGTTGAATAAAGAGCCGGGGTACAAACACTTGGTGTTTGTCTTCCCGGCAACCCGTGGGAAGGTAAATCTAAATTTTTTCAATAATATCAGCGCTAGCTAATTTATTAGATACTGCTCATATTACTGTTTAAACATTGAGGTTTTGCAGGATATCCTGATTCTAATACTTTGTAACCTCACTCCAAATGTAATGGAGAACGATTAGAACCAATAGGATTAACTGTGTATTGGGGGACGAATTTCAGCTGGTAAGGGTACGGAGACTATTTCATATCTCGCGCCATTATCGAGTAAAACATGGTTCCACTCAGCGCTATCCGGACTGACTTGTGAGGATATTGAAACACTAGAACCACCACTCCCCTGATTGTCATGGGAGCTATCACTAAATAATATATCGTGAATATCAGATTCTTCTAAGAAAGTAGAGGAGCCATCTACATACAATTCTAGCGCGTCGTGTGTATTTTCGTAATCGAGGGCAAATTCAATATTTGACTGGGAATCGGAGGAAGTTTTATTAAACAAATAATCGATGGATGCAAATGCACTACTCATGGGTACAAACATAACCATTAGTAGCGTAATTACTGAAATATATCTTTTTGCAGATCTTCCCATGACTGACTATTCGCCTTTTTAGGCTTCTTTTTTCGTTTAAACCCCTTCCCCATCAGACTAAAACGCTTTTTGGTTTTTTTGCCTGACACATCGTTTGTTATATCAAATTCTTTCCCCTTCCACAATACATAAAGTGCGGGAATTAATATCATTGATACCAAAGGCGCGGTGATCATACCACCAAGCATTGGTGCAGCAATACGCTGCATAACTTCAGAACCCGTACCTGAACCAATCATGATTGGAAGCAAACCCGCCAAAATTACGGCAGCTGTCATTGCTTTAGGCCGAACTCTCATAACTGCTCCTTCAATTATAGCAGATTTTAAAGAGTCCATATCCGATGGGTGATATTCTTTTAACGCTTGATTCAAATAGACCAGCATAACCACACCAAATTCCGCAGATAAGCCTGCTAGCGCGATCAAACCTACACCGATTGCCACAGAAAAATTATAGCCTAATATCCAAATAAACCAGCATGCCCCTACCAAAGCCAAGGGAACTGATCCCATTACCATGAGAGACTCTCTAAAATTCCTAAAATTAAAATAAAGCAGAAGTAGAATAATTATTAATGTTAATGGAATAACAATAATTAACCGCTCTTTCGCCCGCAGCATGTACTCGTACTGACCTGACCACCCTAAAGAATAGCCTCCTGGTAATTCAACTTGCTCTAATACGGCTTTTTGCGCATCTGCAACAAAGCTTCCCAAATCTTGACCAGCGATATCAACGTACACCCAGCCCGTTCTACGCGCGTCTTCACTCTTTATCAGGCCTGGGCCATCATCGATACTGATGATACTGATATCACCTAACGTTACATGCGTTCCTGTTGGCGACACAATTGGCAACGCACTCAATTTATCAATTGAATCTCGAACACTCCGAGGATAACGAATGTTAACTGGATATCGCTCCAAGCCCTCTACCGTCCAAGTCACATTTGCACCACCAACAGCCTTACCAACAATTTCTTGAACGTCAGATACATTCAAGCCATATCGGGCTGCTGATTGTCGATCAATATCTACATTTATATAGCGACCACCCGCAACTCGTTCAGAAAAAACAGCCATCGCGCCGGGAACTTGCTTAACAACAGTTTCTACTTTTTCTCCAATTCTTTGAATGACATCCAAGTCACTACCAAGAATTTTAATTCCTAATGGTGTTTTAATTCCGGTTGATATCATGTCAATTCTTGTTTTAATGGGCATTACCCAAGAGTTAGTCAATCCTGGAATTTTTACAGTTTCTCCCAACTCAGCTTTTAGCTTTTCCATGGTCATGCCTGGACGCCATTCGCTTTTGGGCTTGAGTTGTATGGTGGTTTCAATCATCGTCAATGGTGCTGGATCGGTTGCAGTTTCGGCCCGACCAACTTTCCCAAAAACTGTTTCCACCTCAGGAAGGGTTTTTATCATCCTATCTGTGATTTGTAATAACTCACCTGCTTTACCAATTGATATACCAGTGAACGTTGTTGGCATGTACAACAAATCACCCTCATCCAATTCAGGCATAAACTCTGATCCAAAACCATTAGCCAAACTTGCAATTCGTTTATGATCTTTAAAAGCTTTACTCCAGGTGGAAGCAATACTTTGCTGCCAATTTTCTATTGTTTTTACGTATTCAAAACGAAAACTGTCCTCAGATGGTTTTTCAAGAAAAAAATTAATTCCTTGAACGGGCCATTTTAGTGGCGAGAGATAACTTACAAAACCAAAAGCAGGCGTTATCGTAGTAATTACAAATACAATTGAAATCAGCCTTACTTTTTTAGGCTCACTTAGAACCCACTTAATAACAGGCATGTACATCGCTATTAAAAATCTATTTATCGGATTTTTATTTTCTTCGGGAATTTTGCCACGAATAAAATAGCCCATAAGTACTGGCATGAGTGTGACTGACAATCCTGCGGCGGCTGCCATCGCGTAAGTTTTGGTATACGCTAATGGAGTAAACAATTTGCCTTCTTGTGCCTCTAGTGTAAACACTGGCAAGAAACTAAGCGTAATTATTAAAAGTGAAAAGAAAAGTGCCGGCCCTACTTCAACGGCCGCTTTTTCTATGGCCAACCAACGATTATTATCTTCAATATCACCCTTTTCTAAATGCTTGTGGGCATTTTCCACCATTACTATTGCCGCATCCACCATTGCCCCGATAGCAATAGCGATTCCACCTAAAGACATAATATTTGAATTAATGCCTTGGTAATACATAACGATATACGCAACCAAAATACCCAACGGTAAAATAACAATTGCAACAAATGCTGAACGCATGTGAAATAAAAATACCAAGCAAACCAATGCTACTACAATAAATTCTTCTATTAATTTTACTTTAAGATTATCGACAGCTCGCATTATCAAATTTGAACGATCGTATGTTTCAATAATCTCAACACCGTCAGGCAACCCACCTTGAATTTGCTGGATTTTTTCTTTAACTGCATCGATTGTATTTAGGGCATTTTCCCCCCAACGCATTACTACTATTCCGCCGACGACCTCACCTTGCCCATCTAGCTCTGCAATGCCGCGACGCATTTGTGGACCCAAACGAATATCAGCCACATCTCTTAACAGGATAGGAGTTCCTGTCTCATTCACGCCTAACGGAATTAATTTTATATCATCGAGCTCAGTGATATATCCCTTAGCGCGAATCATATACTCCGCTTCTGCCATCTCAATAACAGAACCACCAACATCTTGATTCGCATGTTTTACTGCATGTATTACTTTATTAATGGAAAGGTTGTAAGCGCGAAGACGATTGGGATTTAAAACGATTTGGTACTGTTTAACCATACCACCAACTGCAGCAACTTCTGAAACGCCCTCAACTGTCTGCAATTCAAATCGCATAAACCAGTCTTGAATACTGCGAAGTTGACCTAAATCATGATTACCTTTTTTATCTACTAAAGCATACTCGTATATCCAACCCACGCCCGTAGCATCAGGACCCAAAGAAGGTTTGGCTGTAGACGGTAAGTCACTGGTAACTTGGCTTAAATATTCCAACACTCGTGAACGAGCCCAGTAGATATCCGTACCTTCTTTGAATATGACATAAACGTAGGAATCACCGAAAAAGGAGTAACCGCGGACAGCTGTTGTGCCTGGAACGGATAACATTGCGGTGGTAATAGGATAAGTTATTTGGTCTTCAACGACTTCTGGTGCTTGCCCTGCGTAAGACGTTTTAATTATAACTTGTAAATCTGATAAATCGGGAATCGCATCTAGTGGCGTATTTTTAACGGCAAAGATTCCCCACACACTGAGGAGTAATGTGAAAATTAAGACTAGTGGTCGATTATGAATAGACCATCGGATTACTTGCGCTATCATATTTTTATTATTCAGCCGTTATTCTGCTGGCACCAAAACAAAAAATCAGCGGATAATTTAACTACCCGCTAACCGTAGCAGTGCAGCACGCATACTACTTTCGGAATCGATGAGAAATTGACTAGAGACAACAACCTCTTGCCCTTCCTCTAATCCACCAATTATTTCAATTTTATTGTTTGTCTCCATGCCGGTATGAACGATGGCGGGTTTGAACCGACCTTCACCCTGAGCCACAATTACTCGAGTCTGCGTACCCGTACGAATTACTGCCTCGCGGGGAACAGTTAGTACTTTTCGTTTCGGCCGTGCAAAAATTGTTACTGAGGCATACATATTAGGTTTTAACTGTTCGTCAGCATTGTCAAACTTCAATCTTGCTTTAACACTTCGAGTTTTTAGATCAACCGTCGGGTATACGTAATCAACCACACCCTCCCAGTTTTTATCCGGAATAAATGAAAGATTCGCTTCTGCAGTTTGTCCTTTTTTAACCCAATCGATTTGACTCTCGAAGATATCAACCAATAACCAAACACTAGTGAGATCTACTAAACTGACAACAGATGTGGAGGGAGGAATAAAAGCGCCTTCCCGAATATTTAATTCAGTTACAACACCATCCTGCGGCGCATAAACACTGATTAACTGATCAACTTCTTTACTCGCTCTTAATTCATCAATTTGACTTGGAGATACGCCCAAAGCAACCAGTCTTTCTCGAGATGCCATTGTTAAGCTTTCATCACCATTGGCCAGTTCCAGTGCCTGAAGATACTCTTCTTGCGCATTGACGAGTTTGGGAGAATAGACTTGAAATAGCAGATCACCTACTTCAACCCGTTCACCAATCGTTTTCACCATTAGTTTCTCGATCCAACCCTCAGTTCTTAGACTGACCCGGCGAATTTTTTTCTCATCGTAGGTAACATAACCTACACTATCAATCCGTCGGTAAAGCGTGCGACGCTTAACTTTCTTCGTGCGCACACCCAGCGCATTAATAATTGTGGGGCTAATTTCCACAACATCCGCATCACCCAAATTTTCTAATATAACCAAGTCCATCCCACAAATTGGGCAAGTCGCATCGGGGTCATCAGTAATAATATCGGAATGCATGGGACAGATATATTTGGGATCAGCATGCTTTTCCGCATGCTCCAAAGCGCTTTCTTTTTTTGATTCGTTCGATGTGTCTGCCGCAACATTGTTTGCAACACCAACCAAGCTGGGCACCGCATTGTTTTCATCCGCCGTATGATCATGATCAGAGTGATCAGTTGTCACAACTTCATCGAGAAGAGCAAGCTCATTGCGATCTACACTTGTTCCATTATTAATGGCTGCGACTGCATCTACCTTTTGCCAGGAAGAATACAAGTAGTAATTCACCGGTATACCTACCGCCATTACTAACACCGCAAGGACAACATTTTTTTTCAGTTGACCGAGCATTTTGTTAAGTATAGAGGACATAATTGACTCCCTCGAACAACATTATTAAATTTCTTCACCAACAATGTACTGCAAATCGTAGTGAAACTTCGCCCTATCCACCCTAATTCGTAGAGCTTGTAAATTACTATCTAACTGCCGTAGCCTTGCTCTAACCAACTCCGAAAAATCACTCACATGGCTTTGATAAGCTTTTCGGGAAGCCTCAGCAAATTGCGAAGCTTGAGGCAATACGGTGGCTTTATAAAACTCCAAGCGCTGACCCAATCGATCCCAGTTTGCGTAAGCAGTATCTAATACACGTTTTAAATCCCTACGCTTTGCATCTACAGCATCCGAGGCCGCATTTAACTCGTGCCCTCGAGCATTCAGTCGCTTGTCCTGACGTTTTTCAGTGAAAAATGGCAGATTCATTGATACCATTGCGCTAACAAAATCTGATCTTTTTACGGCCTCACCCTCAACCATGTTTTCACCTAACCGGAGCCCATAGCTAACATCAACCATCCAGGTTGGTTTATAACCTTCTTTTACAATTGCGACATCTTTTCTGGCTGTACCCAACTTAGCTTTTTGACCCGCCATTGCGGGATGAAACTCAATATTTTCTGTCATTTCTTCAATACCCGGCAGTTTGGGTAATTCTGGAAATAATAGGGACAAGCTATGTTGACGTACTGACGCACCAGTCCACTTTTCCATTTCAGCAACGCTCGTTTCTTTTTGCTGATGAATTTGAAGCTCTTTGTCTTCTAATAAGCTCAATTCCAATTGAGCTCTCACAACATCTTGCTGCTGACCTCTTCCCGCGCGATATTGATATTGAGTAATCTTTACCAGTTGATCGAATACCTCTTTACTTTCTTCAACTAACGCTAATGCCTGATTAAAGTAGTAAACTTCCATCCAGGATTTTCGTAAATTTCTCAATACTTGCAATGCCCGCGACATAAAAGCAGCCCGCTGAATTTCTGCCTGCAGGAGTCTCTTCTCCCGTTTTTGTGCCCGAAGGCCACCAGGTGGTATCGCTTGCTGAACACCTAGCACTATCTGGGTCATTGGCTCAGCTTTAAAATCGAAACTGTTTACCGGCACATTCATGGTACCGATCCGTAATTTAGGATCGGGAAGCTGAGATTCAGCTACTGCCTCTTCCATATATGCCGCAGACTTAGCCTGAAATTTAATAATGAGCGGATCATTCTGGATGGCCACTTGTTCAGCATCTTTAATTGTTAACTCTAAACTAAGAGCGTTATGCGTACAAATTAGAAACAGGACCAGACAAATAAATCGAATGTTAGATTTTCTTGTTATTCTTGCATGCATCTTTGCTTCACCATTGGCTTTATCTTACTAGAGGAGTATATTTTACGCTAAGGGCTGCAAGCAATTGACTTGCCAATTACATAATCACCCCACTCAATACTTCAAAGCGTATCTGCAGAATAATTATTTAGTTTTAAACTTGCCTTAAACTTTAACAAATATAACAACTTAAGTAGTTGATAAATTCTGGTGATTTTAGTAAAAAATGCGATTCTCGATAGTTAGCAATTACTCAAAAAAACCCACGATTCAGGATGCTTTTTGGGTTTATCGAGTATAAAACAATTGCTTCATACAATTAGTGTCAGCCTTCTATGGCTGCATAAGAAAAAAGCAGCCAAATGCGACTGCTTTTGAGGTCCGAGTAATTCTTATTCTAAATCGAGTACCACAAACCGACCTTTTCGATCCGTTGTGACAACAAAGCTTATATTTTGCCCTGGCTTAACATCTTCTAACATCGCGGGATCCGCAACACGAAAATCCATAGTCATGGCTGACATACCCATGGTCTTGATGGGATCATGGGAAATGTTTATGGTTTTAGATGATCGATCAACAGAATTCACTTTACCTGTTGCGTCATGCTCATTGGCATTTGCAACACCAATTGAAAGAAATAACGCCAACAAAACTGATAAAAAAATGTTTACTCTCACGTTTCACCCCACTTTCATTTAAAAAATAACGTAATATATTCTCAAAGATTCAATAACTTACAAATTTATTGTTTTATGATTTATAGCACCCAGTGCTCTGACATTGCCCGATTAATCTGAATCACAGATGAATTTTGCAGTAGTGCTACAGCACAAATAGTTGGATGATAATCAAACCTTTACAAATGACTTCCCTTCCCTCAATACAAACTCCTTGAATGCATGAGCAATAGCTGACAGTCGTTTTCCGCGTTTCGATACAACGTACCAATGGCGCAATATTGGAAAATCCTCAACGTCCAGAATAATTAAACGCTCAGTTTCCAACTCCAAACCAACCGTATGCACAGAAACAATACCGAGCCCCAATCCAGCCTGAACGGCCTGCTTTATCGCTTCATTGCTTGTCATTTCCATGCTGGTTAGCATTTTTACTCCATGCTTAGCAAAAAAACGCTCCATAGCGATACGTGTACCAGATGCTTGTTCGCGAACAACAAATGTGTGCTTTACCAAGGCCTCAAGTGAAATGGGATGCTCATCTGCTAAAGGATGACTAGCGGGTGCAATTACAACCAACGGATTCTCCATAATCGGCGCTATTTCCACATCTATCCCTTCAGGCGGCCTACCCATTATGACTAAATCTTTTGCATTATCCTCAAGCTGCTTTAGAAGAGTTTTCCGATTTGTAACATCCAATCGATAGTTCAGTTCTTCGTGCTGACGAGAAAATTCTGCCAATATTCGAGTAGCAAAGTCGTTGGCCGTTGTCGCAACAGAAATATCCAAACTCCCCTTCTTTAATCCTTTGAGATCTTGCAATACAGCTTCTGTTTCATCCAAAAGCTGAAGAATCTCTCGGCCATAATGCTGCATCTCTTTGCCTGCTGATGTTAAATAGTTTTTTTTCCCAAATTGTTCTAACACACGATGGCCGATGGCTTCCTCTAACTGTTTGATTTGCATAGAAACTGCGGGCTGTGTGAGGTGTAGTTCTTCTGCCGCTCGGGTATAACTCAGATGGCGCGCAACCGAATCAAATACCTTCAATTGGCGAATAGTAATATTAAGCATAATTTTATAAGCAATTATCTATTAATCATCATTAAATCATAACAATAAAAAAAAAACATCCACCTTCTAAGAAGGTGGTTTTGGTTTACCCCCTTGAAGGGGGATGAAAAGCAACCCTCTTAGAAGGTTGCTACCGTTATCCCGTTATTTATAAATTAGTTAAACCGCAGACCT
>Ga0316207_10000159_pt1 | contig 135375 bp, 129 predicted proteins | sample 6weekpyrite_MG_FD_204943 | JGI IMG/M metagenome (GOLD analysis project Ga0316207, IMG submission 204943) | Microbial mat bacterial communities from mineral coupon in-situ incubated in ocean water Damariscotta River, Maine, United States -... | ecosystem: Environmental > Aquatic > Marine >... | reverse complement strand
CTTGGCGACGATATCCTTGATTTTCAGCAACAACGGATGCTACAGGCCGGGGCCCTGTTTGTCGTTATTTCTGCGCTGACATTCTGGGCATCGGGGCTTTACCGCGGGGTCTGGCGGTATGCCTCGATCAATGATTTATGGGCCATTACCCGTGCCGTCACCATCGCCGAGGTGGCGTTTCTGATCATTATCGTACTTGTGTTCCGACTTGAAAATTTCCCGCGTTCGGTCTTTTTCATCAACTGGTTTGTGCTGATGGCCCTGTTGGGCGGGCCTAGGTTTTTTTACCGGTTGCTGAAAGACGGACGCTATGATTTCAAATCGGCAAATCTTAACAGGGATGCCGTACCGGTGTTGCTGGTCGGGGCCGGCGACGGCGCCGAGTTGTTCCTGCGTTCCTTGCGCCACAACAAATCATCCCCGTCAGATCAGTTGATGTATTATCCGCTCGGTATTTTATCCGAACAGGAATCCCGCGTTGGCCGGGAAATTCATTCGGTGCCGGTACTGGGAACGCTGGATCAACTGGAAGACATCCTGCCGACACTGTCCCCCAAACCAAGGCGGCTGGTTTTGACCCGCAAGGATATGGACGGCCCCAATATCCGCGCCCTGTTTGAAGCTTCTGAAAAACTGGGCCTGACCATGGCCCGTCTGCCGCGTCTGAGTGATCTTGAAAATCCGTCACCGGACGCGTTGACCGTGCGCCCCATCGCCATTGCCGATGTTCTGGGCCGGGCGCAAACGCCCCTGGATTTACGCGCTCTTAGTGATCTAATCCGTGGTAAAAAAGTTCTCGTAACCGGTGCCGGAGGCAGTATCGGCAGCGAACTGGTTCGCCAGATTGCTGCCCTTGATCCGGCGCGGATTTATCTTTTTGAACAATCGGAATATGCCCTGTACAGCATCGATCGGGAACTTCTCGAAATACAGCCCACCATCCCGCGTAAGGCCATTATCGGCGATGTCCGGGACGAAAAACGCATTCATGAACTTTTCAATAACATCCAGCCCGAACTGGTCTTTCACGCCGCCGCTTTGAAACACGTGCCTTTGGTCGAAGACTGCCCGTTTGAAGGCATGCGCACCAATGTTATGGGCACCGTTAATGTGGTCAACGCCTGTGTTTCGGCCAAAACAGCTGCGATGATCATGATTTCCACAGACAAGGCCGTCAATCCATCCAACATCATGGGGACCAGCAAGCGCATCGCCGAAATGTATTGTCAGGCCGTTGATCTGAACCCTGAAATGCGCGGACAAACCCGCTTTGTCACCGTGCGTTTCGGCAACGTGTTGGGATCAACCGGGTCGGTGGTGCCGTTGTTTGAACGGCAAATCAAATCCGGCGGCCCGGTAACCGTCACCGACCCGGAAATGACGCGTTATTTCATGACCATTCGCGAAGCCGTCGAGTTGGTATTGCAGGCATCAACGCTGGGGCTTCAGAATCAGGGCGGCGGTCATATTCATGTGCTGGATATGGGCGAGCCGGTTAAAATCATTGATCTGGCCCGGCAAATGATCCGCCTTGCCGGATTAAAACCGGATATTGATATCGCCATTGAAATTGTCGGCGCCCGCCCCGGTGAAAAACTGTTTGAAGAAATTTTCCACGGCCATGAAAAACTGATGCCGACGGCATGCGAAGGCGTCTTGTTGGCCGCACCCCGGACCAGCGAAATAGATGTTTTGCAAAAGGCCCTGAAACAGCTTATCAACGCCTGCGATGAAGGCAGCCTTGAAAAACTGATGGCCGTTATCCATCAACTGGTCCCTGAATATAAACCGCCCGTACCGTAACCCGAACCATTATTATAAGAGAAAAAAATGCCGACACCTGTGAAACGCGCCTTGTTATCCGTCACCGATAAAACCGGTCTTGTTGAATTTGCCCAGGGACTTGCAAAAATGGGCGTCGAGATCCTGTCCACCGGCGGGTCCGCCAAAGTCATGCGCGACGCCGGGGTTGTTGTCATTGATGTCTCCCGTCATACCGGGTTCCCTGAAATCATGGATGGCCGGGTGAAGACCCTGCAACCTTCCATTCATGGCGGACTGCTGGCCGTGCGCGACAATCCGGACCACGTCAAGGCGATGGAAGATCACAATATTCAGCCAATTGATTTGCTGGCCGTCAATTTATATGCCTTTGAACAAACCGTGGCCGGGGGTGCGGATTTCGCCGAATGCATTGAAAATATCGATATCGGTGGCCCGGCCATGATCCGGGCGGCGGCGAAAAATCACCATGATGTCACCGTCGTCGTTGACCCCGAAGACTATGACACTGTGCTTAAAGAAATGACCGACAATGCAGGCGCCACCAGCGGGGATTTCAGAAAACAGTTGGCCGGCAAAGCCTATGCCCGCACCGCCGCCTATGACGCGGCCATTTCAACATGGTTTGCCGAGCAACTGGAACAACCGTTTCCTGAGCGCCTGAATATCGGCGGTGAATTGAAACAAACCCTGCGTTATGGTGAAAATCCCCATCAAAGTGCGGCTTTTTACCAAACCGCCGACACCCGCCCCGGGGTCGCCACAGCCACACAAATTCAAGGCAAAGAGCTTAGTTTTAACAATCTTAACGATACCGACGCGGCTTTTGAACTGATCGCGGAATTTGACCAAAGCCCGGCCTGCGCCATTATCAAGCACGCCAATCCTTGCGGTGTTGCCATCGGCGGCGATTTGACCGAAGCCTATCAGCGCGCCCTTGCCACCGATACGGAAAGCGCTTTTGGCGGCATCGTCGCCTTTAACCGCAAACTGGACGCCGCCACGGCAAAACACGTCGCCAAATTGTTTGCCGAAGTGGTGATTGCCCCGGAAATGGATCAGGCCGCCCTTGAAATATTTGCGGCCAAGAAAAACCTGCGCGTGCTGGTTACGGGTGCCATGCCCGATGCAAGGGCGGGGACCATGACCGTACGCAGCCTGTCAGGCGGGTTATTGTTGCAGCAAAGCGATCATAAAATTTTTGATCAGCTTAAAATCGTCAGCCAACGCCAACCCAGTGATCAGGAACTGAAAGACCTGGCCTTTGCTTTCACCGTTGCCAAACACGTCAAATCAAATGCCATCATTTATGCCAAAAACCAGGCCACCGTTGGCGTTGGGGCCGGACAAATGAGCCGGGTCAATTCATCGCGCATCGCCGCCTGGAAAGCCGCCGACGCCGCCCGGGTTGCCGGGGATGATACTTCCTGGGCCGAAGGTTCGGTGGTCGCATCGGACGCGTTTTTCCCCTTTGCCGACGGCTTGCTGGCCGCTGCCGAAGCCGGGGCCACCGCCGTCATTCAACCGGGCGGCTCGATCCGTGATGATGAAGTCATCGAGGCCGCCAACGACAAAGGGCTGGCCATGGTGTTTACCAACATGCGCCATTTCCGTCACTGATTCTGAAAAAACTAAAACTTGCGATTTGAAATCAAATCCGCATCCATTTTCTGCATGCGTATATATTGCGCCAGAACATGCATCAGCGATTGATGCAGATCTTCAATAACGCCGTAATTATCGGCCGTGACATGCAAATTGACATCGGCTTTTTCCGCCGTACGGCCACCGTCAAACCCGGTCATGGCGATGGTTTTAACGCTGTTGTCCCGCGCCCAATCCACCGCCTTGACAACGTTTTCAGAATCCCCCGATGAGCTGATGGTTATCAACACATCACCGGGACGGGCCAACGATGACAACTGGTAACGAAACACGTCTTCATAACCGATATCATTGGCAACGGCGGTAATGGTTTCGATGTTGCTGCTTAGGGATTGAACGCGAGGAACGATATCCGTATCGGTGCGGCAGCCTTTTAAATGGTCACAGACCAGATGGTTGGCAATTGCCGCCGATCCGCCATTACCGCAACTGAAAGCCGTTCCGGAATTTTGATAGCAATCCCGTAAGATATCCGCTGCTTTTTGCAGTTCGGCGCGGTCAACAGACTGTGCCGCCCGGCTGTATTGGCTGGTATAGGCAGCAAAAAAATCGTTAACGCCGGAATAGGGTGTCTCTGGAAAAGTCATGGCGCGGATTTTGGCCGAAAACCTCCGCCGGTTCAATAACCTTCGTCAAAATTAACCACTGCCGCTGTCAATCATGGCCCGGATTTGCCGACTGGCAACGGCAACCATCGACAGGTCATTGACATCTGTGGCCCACAGTTCCGTTAACATCTGATCCACCGGTTCTACCAGCGCCCGGTTTTTTTCAACCCAGTTTTCGACCAAAAGCAAAGCGTCGATTTTTTTATCGGCCCGGCTCAGAACCTGTGCCGCCAATGCCAATTGCGCATTGTATATTTCTTCGATCAAGGCGGCGATGGCCAACTGATTCCAGTGATTGCCTGTTTCGATTTTTTCAGATGCCGCCCTTAAACGGCCCATTTTAAAGCGCGTGCCTATGGCAAAATAAACTTTGGCCGCATCCAGCACATCGAGCTTCTGCTGGGCTGCCAAACGGACAATGTCACAGGCGGAATAGAGATTAACCAGTCCGGCGACCCGCATTGCCAATTTTTCCGGCACGCCCTGCTCGATCAATGGACGGGCGCGTTTCCTCACGTCCTTGCTATAATGGCCCGGTAAAATTTTGGTCACGTTTTCCACAAGCACCGACAACCCGGGTGCCAGTTCCTTGATATGCTTGCCCAGATCAAGCCCCGGTGAGCCTTTCCTTAACAACCACAGTACCGTCCATTCGATCAAATAATTGATGGCGTTCAGCATGCGGATCTGCACAGCGGCCGGGACCTTGTTATCAAGGGCTTCGATATCGGCCCAGATGTCGCGTAAACAAAACACTTGCCGGGTAATGATATAGGCCCGGGTGATTTGTGCCGCCGAACGGCCCGATTTTTCCATATATTCGCTGACAAAGGTTTCCCCGACCCGGTTAATCAGTGAATTGGTGGCGCGGGTGGCGATAATTTCCCGGCGCAGACGGTGTTTGGCTATGCCCTTGATAAACTTTTTATGCAGCGGTTGGGGGAAATAGCTGATCAGGTCGTCAAACAAATAAGGATCGTCCGGCAAGTCTGACGCCACCAGTTCATCATACAGCCAGTTCTTGGAATAGGATATCAACACCGATGTTTCCGGTTGATACAATCCCTGTTTAACCATCGCCCGTTCAGTCAGGGTATCGTCATCGGGCAAAAATTCGACCTGCCGATTGAGGCGACCCTCTTTTTCCAGATAGCGCAATAACCGTTTCTGGTTATCCAGTCCCTGAACACCGCGGCTCTGAATCAGGCTCAGGGCCTGTGTCTGGCTGTAATTATGGACCAGCACCAATTTGGCCACCTCATCGGTCATGCTTGCCAGCAATTTATTGCGGGCATTGACCGTTATTTTTCCAGCCGCCACATCGGCATCAATCAGGATTTTAATATTGACTTCATGGTCCGAGGTATCGACACCGGCGGAATTATCAATGGAATCGGTGTTGAGACGGCCTTTGTTCGCCGCATATTCTATCCGGCCCAACTGGGTGCAGCCCAAATTGGCACCTTCGCCAATAACTTTACAATGTAAATCTTCACCATTGACCCGGATCGCATCGTTGGCACGGTCTCCGGCATCAAGATGGGATTGATAGCTGGCCTTGATATAGGTTCCAATGCCGCCAAACCACAACAAATCAACATCCGCCATGAGCAGGGTTTTCAACAATTCATTGGGCGTCATCTGTTTTTTGCTGATCGAGAATGCTTTTCTTATTTCCGCTGACAGCGTTAAAGATTTGGCGCTGCGTTCGAAAATCGCACCGCCTTTGGACAGCAATTTCGGGTTATAATCGATCCAACTCGAACGCGGTAAATTGAATAACCGTTTTCGTTCGGCAAAACTGGTTGCCGGATCCGGATCGGGGTCAACAAAAATGTGCAAGTGATTGAACGCGGCCTGAAGCCGTATATGTTTTGATAACAACATACCGTTACCGAACACATCGCCGGACATGTCGCCGACGCCGACAACGGTGAAATCTTCGTTCTGAATATCGCGGCCCATTTCACGGAAATGCCGTTTTACGGATTCCCAGGCCCCACGGGCGGTAATGCCCATTTTTTTATGGTCATAGCCCTGACTGCCGCCCGAAGCAAAGGCATCACCCAGCCAAAAGCCGTAATCTGCGGAAACGCCGTTAGCGATATCGGAAAACGTCGCCGTCCCCTTGTCCGCAGCCACCACCAGATAAGGATCGTTATCGTCAAGACGGACGGTTTGTTTGGGTGGAATTACACGGCTGCCGCGGTAATTGTCCGTCAAATCCAGCAGGCCGCTGATCAGAATTTTATAACATGCAATGCCTTCGGCCAGCAGCGCTTCGCGGCCACCGCCGATCGGGGGCTGTTTCAAAACAAAACCGCCTTTCGAGCCAACCGGAACGATCACCGCATTTTTCACCTGCTGGGCTTTGACCAGACCCAGAATTTCCGTCCTGAAATCCTCGCGCCGGTCCGACCAGCGCAGCCCGCCCCGGGCCACCATGCCAAAGCGCAAGTGCACGCCTTCCATCCGCGGCGAATAGACAAAAATTTCACGGTAGGGCTTGGGCAGCGGCAATTCATCAATATCACCGGAATTCAGTTTGAACGATAAATAGGATTTACGCTCTCCATTTTCATCCTTCTGAAAATAATTTGTGCGCAAGGTATTTTCGATCAAATTCAAATAACGCCTGAAAATCCGGTCTTCATCGGCACTGATGACGGATTCAAGGTTTTTCAGAATTCTCGCACGCACCCTTTTGGCTTTGCCTTCATCCACGTTTTCAGGATCAAAACGGTTCATGAAAAATTCAACCAGATCGCGCGCGATTTTGGGATTTCCGGCCAGCGTTTGTTCCATATAGCTTTGTGAAAAAGCAATGCCCGATTGCCGTAAAAATTTGCAATAGGCCCTAATCACAATAATTTCACGCCACGTTAATCCGGCCCCGGTCACCAGTGCGTTGAAACCATCGCTCTCAATAGTGTTGTTCCAGACATGAAGAAAAGCATCCTGAAAATTATCGCGGACCGTTTTGATATTGACTTTGCCGCCGTCCTTGGTTTCCAGACCAAAGTCGTGGATCATGATATGTCGCCCGTCAAAATTTTCAGGCCGCACGTCGTGCGGGCTTTCGTCAACAACGCGGAAACCCATATGTTCAAACAGCGGCAGGACATCGGATAGGGGAATTGCATGATCAGGATGGTAGACTTTGAAACGGACCTGATTATCGGGTGCCCCCGCCGGACGATACAGGTTCAGGCCGACAGGTGCGCCGTCCATAACGCTGCACAGCACATCAATATCATCCAGCGCCAAATCCGGCGTATATTGTTCACGGTAGCCGGGACCAAAAGCATCGGCGAATATATGACGCAGTTCCAGCGCCTGATTTTCACCATACACCAGACTTAAACGGTCATATAAATGATCCCCCCACGAACGGGCAATGTGCGCAATTTCCGCTTCGACAGCTTTGATATTGACCTTTAAATAACTGTCCGAGGTCACCGATACGATCATATTCAGACGTGCCAGCGGATGATCACCCAATTGCGTGGAAAAAGCGCTGATACGGCCATCAAAGGCAGTCTTCAGAATGTCCTGGATCTTTTCCCTGAGGTCCGTGGTATAACGGTCTTTGGGAACATACACCAGACACGACACAAAGCGGCCAAAATCATCATAGCGGACAAACAGCGTCGTACGTTTGCGTTCCTGAAGGTGCAAAATACCCATCGCTGTTTCAAAAAGTTTATCATCGGAAATCTGGAACAATTCGTCACGGGGGTAGGTTTCAAGAATATTCATCAAGGCTTTGCCGTCGTGGCTGGCCACCGGAAATCCGGAGCGTTCCAGACAAAGCTGCAATCGGCGCCGTAACAACGGAATATCCCTGGGGCTGCGGTTATAAGCCGCCGAAGTAAACAGGCCGACAAAGACCCGCTCGCCAATCACCCTGCCGGAAGCGTCAAACCGTTTGATACCGATGGAGTCCATATGAACGGGCCTGTGAACCAAAGATCGATGATTGGTTTTTGTCACCAGCAAATAGGACGACGCCGATTTTTTAACATTGGCCAGCATGGGATTGGCTGTGTGCGGATCGCCAAAAATCGGGGTTTTGGGATCACGCAACACACCCAGCCCGGTATCTTTCTTAACCACGTACTTTATTTGCCCGCCACGGACCTTGCAGTCATATTCCCGTGTTCCCAAAAAAGTAAAATGATTATCATGCAGCCAACGCAGAAAAGCACTTGTTTCTTCTCTTTCAGCGGCATCAATGCCTTGAACCGGGACATGCAGTTCTTCGATCAGGACAGCCAGGCGTTCACGCATCGGTAACCAGTCTTCAACAGCGGCGCGAACATGGCTTAATACGTTATGCAAAGCCTTATGCACGACAGGCAGGCGGCTTTCTCTTTGTTCTGTGATTTCCAGATACATCAACGATTCCGCAGGCGTCCCCGGATCAACCTTTTTGGCATCGTAAATTTCCTGAAGCCTGCCTTTATGGGAGCGTCTGACTTTGACCAGCGGATGAATGATCAAATGCACAATAATATTCAACCGGTTCAGTTCGGCTGTAATCGAGTCGACCAGAAACGGCATGTCATCATTGATAATTTCAATCCGGGTACGCCCGGTTTTTTCAACCGGTCCGTTGTCGCCATCGTTACTGATTCTGATTTTTTCCTGACCCGGCTGCCTTTCCTGAAAAAACTGCCAGGACCGGCATGCCATATCTGCCAGTTTTTCGATTTCCAGTCCGGCGGTATCTCTGGGTGGGACATGGGCATAGAACTGTTTGATAAACAATTCCAACTGTCTCGCTTTCGCCCCTTTAGCCTTGCTGCCCTTGCCCCCTGAATGAACGGTCCGAATGATTTTCGCTATCAGTGCGGCCTTACGCTTGTCCGTCATTTTCAGTTCCTTCCGATTCCGGAAAATATTTTGTTGATCATTCTTCATCCGCCCTTTTTTTGGCTTGCCGTTGATGTCCCGTTCAAAAAAGACAAAGAATTTTTTATGAACAGGATTTTCCGGTATCCATATTAATTTTTTATAACCATTACTTAAAAAGGCTATCCTATTTTTTTAAAATTTCAAAGGAATTCCCTGAATACCGTGCCGTCGACCAATTGTTTTTCTTTTATTTTTTTATGTTTTCAGGAACCCTTTTATTTGCTTTTTAACTTTATCAAATCAAATTTTACGAATATGGTTCAATTAAATGACCTAATTTGGATTTTCCGAGAGGATCGACCATTAAAAAACTTCCAAACATACTGGGCAACCAGCATCCTTTTAATGATGATGATTTTATTCTGGACGGGACCGTTCTGGAGGACGGGGGTGAATTACAGGGTCCGGCCTGTAAGACCCTTTGTGCCTATTGGCTGTCCCTGCTTGAAAATTCCGGTCCCACAGGGCCGGAATGGCACGATGTAAAATTGATGGACCTTTATAAAATTGCACCCCAACTAATCGTCAAAGACGTCATCGCCGGTGGCGAAGCATTTTTAAACCGTTATTGGGGAACGCGTATCACCGATGCTTTTGGCATTGACGCAACGGGTCTGTGTGAAAGCGACTATTTAAAAGACCGGGCCGTGGAAAAGGTGCAGAAATTTCTTCAATATACTATTCGCGAACTGCGTTATGTGAAGATTTCCGGTACCGCAAAGTTTTTTCCAACCCGGGAATTTCTCAGTTTTGAGGCCGTCTATATCCCGATTTTTGATAAAGACATGAACCCGACACAAATATTGCTGACCTTTGATTTTGATTAGTCCGGCCTGCGCGGCCTGAACGCAATTGAAGACACAGGCCGGAACACAACAACGAACCGGGAAAACCAGTCCGCAAACAAATTCATAATTTTTCGGGAAAATGGAGCGGGTGATGAGATTCGAACTCACGACTTCAACCTTGGCAAGGTTGCGCTCTACCCCTGAGCTACACCCGCATGCCGGTGCCATGGATGACCATCCGAAGCGCGCCGATAATAGCCGCTGATTTTGTCTTTGCAAGGCTCTTGTGACATCATTTTAAAAAAACTGAAAGTTCTTGCCGCCTCATCCTCTGCTGGCTACACTCCGGTCATGGAAAAAAATCAGGAAAAGCTGTTCAACTATCTGGAATCCTTGGGAATTCAGACATTGACCACGGAACACGAAGGCGTTCATACGGTTGGCGACAACCAACGTATTCGCATGTCTCTGGACGCCCGCCATCAAAATGCCGCCCATATTAAAAATCTGTTCCTGAAAGATAAAAAAGGTAAATTATGGCTGATTATCGCCCGCGAGGACTGTCCCATTGATCTGAAACAGCTTCGCCACAAAATCGGAGCCGCGCACCTGTCGTTCGGCAAACCTGATTTATTGCAAGCCGTCCTTGGTGTTACGCCAGGCTCCGTCACCCCGCTGGCCCTGATCAATGACAGGGATCATCAAATCAACGTCGTCATTGAACAGGACTTGAGCGAAGCCCGCGCCATAAATTGTCATCCCTTAAGCAACGACGCCACCACTTTGATAAGCGTTTCCGATTTAATGCTTTTTATGGAAAAACTCGGATTTTCACCGCAAATTTGCCAACTTTGATTGGACCTTGCAGACCGGCAACCGTCACCCCATTTATGATACATACCCGATTCAAGGATATTTTTCACCATGTCTGACAGCACTTTTATGACTACATCGGCCGAGACAACGCCCGCAGCGAACGCACAGTCACCCCAACACCCAATGCCCGCGGTTATGGACAGCGACACACAAAATTTTGCTACCGACGTTATCGCCGCATCCAAAGATATCCCGATTATTGTAGATTTCTGGGCACCGTGGTGCGGTCCGTGCAAACAGTTGACGCCCGTTCTTGAAAAAGTTGCCGAGCATTCCGGCGGACTTGTCCGGCTTGTCAAAATAAATATTGATGACAATCAGCAACTGGCCCAACAGCTTCGTATCCAATCGGTGCCAACGGTTTATGCCTTTAAAGACGGCCAGCCCGTCGATGCCTTTACCGGAGCCTTGCCGGAAAGCCAGATCAAGGCTTTTGTTGACAAATTAACAGATGGCGCCAAACCGCCTGTAGACGCTGCCCTTGAGCAAGGCGAGATTTTCCTTGAGCAAGGCGATAACGAAACGGCGGCCGAGATTTTCGCCGAAGTTCAGGCCCAGGAGCCGGAAAACGAACACGCCATTGGCGGCATGATCCGCGCATTAACGGCAACGGGAGCCATCGATGCGGCCAATGAAATGGTTGAAAAACTGCCTGAAGCCCTGAAGACAAAGGGCGCCATTCAACAAGCCATTTCCGCCCTCGAGCTTTGTCAGCAAGGACAGCAAACAGGCAGCGATATTGAAGCCTTGCAACAGGCCCTTGGCGAAAATCCGGACGACCATCAAACCCGGTTACAGTTGGCGACAGCCCTTTATAACGCCGGACAACATGAACAGGCCATTGATGCGCTGCTTGAACAAATCCGCCGCGATAAAAACTGGAATGACGGTGCCGGGCGCCAGCAATTGCTTAAATTTTTTGAAGCGTTGGGGCCAACCCACCCGTTGACCCTGTCGGGGCGGCGGCAATTGTCGACGCTGTTGTTTTCATGATAGACTGTCCGGGCACAAAATTTTTGATCCAAGTGATTTATGAAAACTGACCTGGCCACGTTTGATCCGGATGCTTTTCCGGAAATATTACCGATTTTCCCGTTATCGGGGGCATTGTTGTTGCCGTGGGGGCAGTTGTCTTTGCAGGTTTTCGAACCACGCTATATCAATCTGGTCGAAGCCGCTCTGGCCAATGCCCGGTTGGTCGGCATGGTGCAAATGACCGATCCCGACCATGAAACCGGTCCCGATGATGCAGCCATTTATGATGTTGGTTGCGCCGGGCGGATATCGTCCTTTGCCGAAATCGATAATGGACAGTTCCGGATTACCCTGACCGGATTGATACGCTACCGGATTATCGAAGAGCACCCTCTGCTGAACGGCTACCGGTCCGTTACCGCCGATTATGTTCCCTATGCCGATGATCTGTTGCCAAAGCAGGATGAGCAAATCGAACGCCAGCGCTTGATTGATGCATTTAACCACTTTGCCGATGTTCATGGCCTCAGTGTGGACGCAGAAACCTTTGCCAAGGCCCCGGGCGAAGCCATCGTCACTTCACTTTCCATGTCGTGCCCATTTAAACCGTCTGAAAAACAGGCTTTGCTGGAATGCCGCTCTTTAAACCAGCGCTGTGAATTATTGACCGCCTTGCTGGAAATGGCCGTTCGCAGCGATGATATCCCGACGCCGAATATAAAACACTGATTTTAGTCCCCTTATCACAACCGAAATAACAGGATACACCATGACCTCTCCCCGACAAGTTGACCGCGCTTTACTGGAAATACTGGTTTGCCCAACCACCAAAGGGCCGCTTGAATATGATGAAGCTGCACAGGAACTGATCAGCCGCAAAGCCGGTCTGGCCTATCCCATTCGTGACGGCATTCCCATTATGTTGCCGGACGAAGCCCGCTCATTGGACGACACATCGGACGGGGTCTCGTCATGAACCAGACCTATGACATTCAGCACCGCCCCAGTGAAATCAAATTGTTGCGGGATGAAAAAATTCTGGAAATTGATTTCGATGATGGTCAAAGTTTTCGTCTGCCCGCAGAACTGCTACGCGTCGAAAGCCCGTCGGCGGATGTACAGGGCCATGGACCCGGACAGAAAAAAACCATTGGCGGGCGCCGTCACGTCGGCATCATGGAGATTGTCCCTGTGGGGAATTATGCTATTTCCATCAAATTTGATGATCTCCATGACACGGGCATTTATACATGGGATTTATTGTATGATTACGGTCAGCGCCAGCAACAGCTCTGGCAGGACTATCTGCAAGCCCTCGAAGATCAGGGCCTGAGCCGCGATCCCTAAGCCGCCCGGGTGAGCCGCATCAAGGCCCGGTGACACAGAATTTCCGCCGGAAGCCCTGTGGTTTTCGCGTCATTTTCGGCTTTTAACACAATATCCAATGCCTTGGTTATTTTGCCCCGGTTCCAGCGCGCCGCGTGGGAAACCATATGATCGCGGTCCTTGAAAAAAACCGGTGGCCGCAATCCGGAAACGGCAGCGCTGGCCGATTTTCCCTCGTCCATCAACGCCCGCGCGGCCAATAGTCTTTGTAAATACCGGGCCACCGCACGCAAAACCGGAACCGGGCTGATGCCTTCGGTAAAACTGCTTTCAATGGCCCGGTCCAAAGCCGGATAGTCCCCGGCAAAAACGCTTTTGATGATTTTATCAACGGCGGCCTCGGTGTTATCACCGATGCACGCCATCGCTTCCTGTAAGGTTATCGGTCCGCGGCCATCATCGTTCTCGGCAGAACCTGCAAACAACATCAGCTTTTCAATTTCGTTGCGGACAACACGCCGGTCCCCGCCCAGACAACGACTTAAATATTCCATGGCATCCCGATCCGCCGTTAACCCGCCCGCCTGCAATGTGGTCTGAATAACCCGTATCAAGCCGCCGCCTTCATCCCCGTAACAGGCAACAGCTGCGGCGTTGGCGGCTTTTTCAAAACATTTTCTTAAACTTGATTTTGGTGTTAATTCACCGGCTTCAACAACGACAAAATCACCCGTTACATCGGACTGCAAAAGCTGCTCCATGGCGGATACGCTTTGATTGCCCGCCATTTTCACATGAACCGCCCGGCGCCCGCCCAACATGGAAAATGACAACGCTTCGTCGACAAGGCGACCCGGGTCCTGATCCAGCAATTTACCGTCGATCCTGACGACCTGAAACGGATCATCGGCATCATCGACCAAGCGGCCAAGAACGTCCCGGGCACGTTCGCTGGCCAAACCCTGATCGGGGCCATACAACAGCACAGCCCGGGTTTTTTCAGCCGGGTTCCTGAGGTAGCCTTCGATATCTTTAACTGCTATTTTCAAGCCCGTTAACCTTGATCAAAAACTTATTGCGTTCGTTTCAGGCGCTGGAAAAATGCCGCCAACTGGATTTTGATCTTTTCACTGAGTTCAAGAACAGCCCGGGTGCGGGCATTTTTTTCAGCGGCCAAAGTGGCATATTGATCGGTCAGCAAATCATAACTGACCGATGATCTGGACTGTGCATTGAAAACAGATTCCGGATCATCAATGGATTGTAATTGATAGTGCGCCCGGATGGTTAAATTGGCCCGCGTGGCAAAGGCGCTTTTTTTCACCGCCAACGATGATTTTTCTTCGCTCAAAGCCACCTGCAAACGATAACGAAAAGGTTTTTTTTGCCCTTGTGACTGTAATTTTTCGATCAGTTTATTTTCCAGATCAAGACCAATTTTATCCGGAATTCTGGCAATCTCGATCTGCCGGAAGTCTTCGGGCACGTTGATCGTCTGATTTTGTTTATAAAGCGGCGTAAAACCACAGGCCGACAACAAAACCACAACAGCCATACTTAAACATGTTCTAGGGTCCATACTCATTTAATTCATCCATTCTGCGCGAGCAGATTTGTTTGCCAAACAGGAAAAAGGGTGCAGGAAATGTGGGGCATTTTCAAAGCCTTTTGACGCATTTGGTGAGCAAATATGCCGCGCCCGAACGGGTTTGTAAAACAAACGATTTATCCGGCATGAAACATTCTTGAATATGTTATACATGTCCTGCGCTTGTTTCATTTGCTTAAAATCACTTGTTTTGCAAACAGAATTGCATAAATTGAATGGGTCTGGACCCTAGATAACAACATTGATAATCCTGTCAGGAACAACAATAATCTTGCGTATCGGTTTGCCGCCAATGGCCTGTGCCACATTTTTAAGGGCGACCGCTTCACGCTCGGCCACGTCTTTGGCACAGCCCCTTGTCAACTGAACCGAACCACGCCGCTTGCCATTAACCTGTACGGCGACTTCAATGACGTTGTCAACCAGCATGGCCGGATCGGCCACGGGCCACAGTGTATCCACCAGCATTTGATCATGACCCATTTGACGCCATAACGCTTCGGCAATATGCGGCGTCATGGGATTGATCAGGCGAATAATCGTTTCCATACCGAAACGGGCAAGCCATTGGCTGTTTTCATCCGTGCCCTTCAGGTCCTGAATAACATTGGAAAGCTCGCGGATGCGGGCCACGGCTTTATTGAAATGAAAGCGGTCAAGATCGTCGGAAACAAAGTCAATGGTACGGTGAATGGTGCGATAAACGGCCATCAATTTATCGCAAAGATTTTCAGGTTGTGGGCTTTTGACATCGGCAAACTGCGTTTTTGGATCATTGACCATACGCCACAGCCGGTTCAGATATTTCCACGCACCTTCGATACCGGCATCGGACCAGTCAAGATCCCGGTCCGGCGGGCTGTCCGATAACATGAACAAACGCGCCGTATCGGCACCGTAGGTATCAATGATGCCGTCCGGATCGACCACGTTCTTTTTCGACTTGCTCATTTTTTCCGAACGCCCGCGTGTCACCGGTGCGCCGGTGCGGGCATGTTCAAACTGACCATGGGTTTTTTCAACCACGTCATCCGGCAAAAGCCAGTTGCCGTCGCTGTCCCGGTAGGTGGCATGGCAAACCATTCCTTGCGTCAACAAGCCCTGAAACGGCTCTTTGATATCCAGATAACCGCAATCTTTCAAGGCCCGGGTGAAAAACCGGGAATACAGCAAATGCAGAACGGCATGTTCAATACCGCCGATATACTGATCCACCGGCAACCATTTATTGACCGCCTGTTTTGAAAACGGCTGATCGCAATGGGGCGAACAAAAGCGGGCAAAATACCAGGACGATTCGAAAAACGTATCAAAGGTATCGGTTTCACGAATACTTTCCTTGCCGCACGTCGGGCACGGCACATGTTTCCACGTCGGATGACGGTCGAGCGGGTTGCCCGGTTTATCCAGTTCCACATCGTGGGGCAATTCTACCGGCAACTGGTTTTCGGGCACGGGGACCTGTCCACAATCCGGACAATGCACAATCGGAATTGGACAGCCCCAGTAACGTTGCCGGGACACGCCCCAGTCGCGCAAGCGGTAATTGACCGCACCTTTCCCCGTATCCATCTTTTCAAACCGGGTAATGACTTCACGGATGCCCTGTTGTTTATTCAGTCCGTTTAAAAATTCCGAATTGATCAGGATACCGTCACCGGTATAGGCTTCGTCTTTTACGGTAAAATCCGGATCGCCCTCGGGGGCGACTACCGTTTCCACATCCAGCCCGTATTTACGGGCAAAATCCAGATCGCGCTGATCATGGGCCGGACAGCCAAAAATCGCACCGCTGCCATATTCCATCAGAACAAAATTGGCGATATATAACGGCAATGTCTTACCTTCGACGAAGGGATGTTTACAGACAAGGCCCGTATCGAAACCCAATTTTTCCGCTGTTTCTATGGCCGCCTCGCTGGTGCCAAGACGGTTGCACTCCTCGCTGAAGGCCTGAATATCCGCATTGTTTTCCGCCAATTGCAAAGCCAGTGGATGATTGGCGGCGACGGCACAAAAAGAGGCGCCGAAAATGGTATCGGGCCGTGTCGTGTAAACTTCAAGGCGTTGGTCACGGTCAACGATATCAAAATAGATATGAGCACCCTCGGAACGGCCAATCCATTTTTCCTGCATCAGGCGGACCCGGTCGGGCCAACGATCCAGCGTTGACAAACCTTCCAGCAAATCTTCGGCGTAATCGGTGATTTTCAAAAACCACTGGAACAGTTGGCGTTTTTCCACAGCCACCCCGGAACGCCAGCCACAACCGTCGATCACCTGTTCATTGGCCAGAACCGTATTTTCAACCGGATCCCAATTGACCCACGATTGTTTGCGGTAAACCAGTCCCTGTTTCAAAAAATCCAGAAACATTTTTTGTTCATGGCGGTAATATTCCGGATCACACGTGGCCAGCTCGCGGCTCCAGTCATAGGACAGGCCCATGGGTTTTAACTGATTGCGCATGGAGGCAATGTTTTCCTTGGTCCATTCCCGGGGATGGACATTGTTGGCAATGGCCGCGTTTTCCGCAGGCAGGCCAAAAGCGTCCCAACCCATGGGATGCAACACATCAAAACCACGGGCTTTCTTATAACGCGCCACCAAATCGCCCAGCGTATAATTACGAACATGCCCCATATGGATACGGCCCGACGGATAAGGAAACATTTCGAGAACGTAATATTTTTCTTTTTCTGAACTTTCGTCCGTTTCGAAACTTTTGTTGTCTCCCCAGACCTGTTGCCAATGGGCTTCGGTTTGTTTGAAATTATATCGCGTCATGGTCATTGATCTTTGTTTGTATACATTGGGGCAGGAAATGATTTGAGCCGGGGAATTCCGCCGGCACGGGCAGACATTCCGGATTTGGATTGCAACCTGTCGTCCTTACTGTTTTTTGCGTAGCGTTGCGTAACGCATTTGCCGGGCTTTGGTTAAAATAGAATCTTCTATTTTTTGCGCCGTTCCTTCGGGAACGGCAGCATCTCGCCAGGTCCCATCGGCATTTTTTTGCTGCCGGAATACCGATACGCGAACGCCATCGGCGCGCAAGGTGCGGCCCAGAATATAGACATTCAACTTGAACCGTTCATTGGGGGATTTTTCGGACGCCTGCCAGTCGGTGATGATCACACCACCGAACGGATCCGCCGAACTGACGGGCATAAACGAAATGGTGTCCAGTGATGCCCGCCACAAAAAACTGTTAACGCCAAGGCCACTGCCGCCGCCTTGCGCCGCGCCGTCTTCGCCAAACAGGGAAACGCCGCCGCCTTTACCAAAAATCGTATTTCGTTTGTTGTAATCTGCATTGATGGGATCGCGGATTTCATCACTTTCCGGAGCCGCCTGTTCAAGGTTCGAGCACCCCGCCGCAATCAAGACAAAGACAAGTGCCGCCGTACGCAACCACACCGCCGATTCCGGTGTTTTGCCAAGGAACCCGATAGTTTTTAAAGTGCTGTGCAGAATTTTTGTCATTTTAATTTCCGGATCACCTTATATTCATTTCGGACCACCGCTTATACCGCGATAACCACCTCATTTAAACAGTTTATATAAAACATAGTTTTTTCAGTAAGACCATCCCTATCGCGGGGCCCCCCTGAAAATTCAGGTTATTTATCATAACCGCCCCGGGCTTCACACAGATCTGTTATCTGTCAGCCAGAAATTCACCGATTCCGGCGTACCCATAAGCCCCGGCGTTGCCTAGCCTGGTAAAACTTTTGCCGTTGACACCACCCATGGCAAACACGGGCACGCTCACATGTTTTGAAATGACCGCAAACCGGTTCAACCCCATAGGTGTGGTCCCCGGATGACTTTTGGTTTTAAAAACCGGGGACACGATAACGGCATCTGCGCCCAGATATTCCGCCCGGATCGCAGCGCTCAAAGAATGAGCCGCCGCCGTCACCACCCAATCCGGATGTTTTAATCTTACGCCCCGCATAAATCCATTATCCTTCAAAACATATTCCGGCAAATGAACGCCGTCGGCGCCGAGGCAGGCAGCCAAATCCCAATCGCCGGCGATCAGAACCCTGATATTTTTTGCCCGCGCCACCGCCATTAGATCATGCGCCACCCTGAAACGTTGTTGGCTTTGATAATGACGGACTATAATGGCTGTTCTATGGTCAAGCGTGGCCGCAACCGCAACCGGGTCCGGCGTTCTTGCGTCATCGGTCATAAAAATCCGGCGGCTTGACACATGCCTTGTCCAGCCTGATAAATTCTTATGCGTCATCTTTTCAGCAATACTTTCTTTTCCGGGACCACGATCCATGAGCGATGATTTATCCATTCATACACGGCTACAGACCATCAAACAAACCATCAACGACATCAGCCGGTCCCGCCCTGACAGAGAAGCGCCCCCGGAACTGGTCGCCGTTTCCAAATTCCATCCCGCCGACGCCGTCCGGGAAGCCTTGTCCGCCGGACACCGGGTTTTCGGTGAAAACCGGGTACAGGAAGCGGAAAGCAAATGGCCGCCCCTGAAAGCCCTGTGGCCGGACTGTAAACTACATCTGATCGGCCCCTTGCAAAGCAACAAGATCAAGGTCGCTTTGCAGGTTTTTGACGTCATTGAAACGGTGGACCGGGAAAAAATTGCCCGCGCCCTTGCCCGCCATATGGAGCTTTCCGGGCTCCGCCCCGATTGTTTTATTCAGGTCAACACCGGCGAAGAGCCACAAAAAGCCGGTATTTTTCCCGCCGATGCGGACGATTTTATCCGCCTTTGCCGGGATCAGCTTAACCTTCCCGTTATCGGTTTGATGTGCATCCCGCCCGCCAACGAAGCCCCGGCCATGCATTTTCAACTGCTAAGAAAAATTGCTGCCCGCAATGGCCTTGATCAACTTTCCATGGGTATGAGCGCAGATTTTGAAACAGCTATCCCGTTTGGCGCCACCCACGTGCGGATCGGCACGGCAATTTTTGGTCCGCGCCCAACCTAAGGCTTTATTTCTATCATCGTTTCCGGTTTGGCGGTTTTTATAACCTCGAGCAAATCTTTTAATGTCATTGCAACACAGCCTTCGGTCGGCGCATAGCCCGGTCTGGCTACGTGCATGAAAATAGCGCTGCCCCGCCCCTTGACGGGGGGGTCATCGTTATAACCGATTTCCACAACCACATCATAAAGCCCGTCTTCGCGCCACATTTTTTCATGGGATATGGACGCCGGAAGCCGGATCAGGCGATTATATCTTTCATCTTCCGGGTCATCACACCAACCGTCATTTTCATGGATAACTTGAACCGGCAAATCCGTTTTCACAGCACGAAAACGGTCCGGGCGATAAAAAACCCGGCGAATTGGGAAACAGCCAACCGGGGTGGCGCCGTCGCCTTCTTTTTTATCTGTTGTAAAACCGCCTTTGCCGCTGGCGCACGGGTACACTTTGCCCTGCCACAACACCTTGTTTTCCGACGTTACAACAATATTCATTCAGATGTCTGCCTTAACAGGGCTGTTCTGTCCAGTTCTGCCCGCAGGTCTTCTGACTTGTTGACCGCCTCCAGCATTGCCTTGCTGAACCAACCGCCACCGTCGGCAATACGGCCATCACGAACAGAATCCATTGCAGGTCCGGCCCCGTTTTGATAAGCCGCAACAACCAATTCCGGCGGCACTTTAACAGGTTCGGATGCCTGTTCGATAAATTCAGCCGCCGTAAAAACCTGTTGAACGGGAACCGGTTCTTCAGTACCTGTGTTTTTTGCGGATAACCGGTCACGGTTACCGATTTCGTTCATGGCCCACGCGGTTACCGGATCAACCTGACTGGCAGCCCGATCCGTTGCCCCGCCTGCATCCGCTGTATCAATACCGGGTTGTTCCCTGCTCGCTGACAAGCCGATGCGGTACGCCATTTCTTTTTCCGCCCAATCGGAGACCGGGTCCGGTGGCAGGTCCCTGTTTTTTGCAACAACCGTCGGCTCGTCGCCGTCCGGAGCCAACACACCCTGATCATCCAGCATGGAAATGACATGTTCGCCGATGTCTTTGCCGGTGGTTTCATCAACCGCCACATTGACAACGGCGACGGCGGCACCAATGGGCCCGAAATACAGGGCACCACCGACAACCCTTGATCCGGGGTCCAGATCGTCATCGGTAAAACGGCGGTAAAGCTGTCCCACCAGCGGAATTTGCTGCAACGGGTTGACCATGTCGATGACGTCGAGAAAGGTAAAGCCATCATCGCCAAACAATTGAAAACCGTCGTCCGGTGTGCCCGTGTTGTCCGAGTTGGCGGGTACGGGCCTGACCGGCGCTGTGGTCGATATGGGTTGAATATTTGATGACATGGCTTTTTCCTTTGTATTCGCCTGAATATCATCGCAAAAGCCGTGCCAGTCTTAAGGCCTTTTAAATCAAGGGTTTGCAGATTAACTGTTTGCTGTTTCAGCAACAGCAGGCAACTCTTGCCGGACAAAACAACCGGGCAGGCACTACATCAAATATAATGGCCGCTGCGCGTCGCCTTGGTTTTCAGATAGACTTCATTGTGTTTGTTGGCCGGAAATTGGTGCGGAACCCGTTCCGTTACATCGACACCGCAACGGTTCAGCGCATCCACCTTGAGCGGATTGTTGGTCAACAGCCGGACCCGGTTAAAACCCATCAGTCCCAGCATGGTCGCCGCCGGCAGATAAATCCGCTCGTCCGCATCAAAACCCAGTTGTTCGTTGGCGTCGATGGTATCAAAGCCATCATCCTGTAACTGATAGGCCCGCAATTTATTGACCAGACCGATGCCGCGGCCTTCCTGTGCCAGATACAGCAACACCCCGGAGCCGTTTGCCGATATTTCGCGAATGGCCCCTTTTAACTGATCACCACAATCACAACGCAGACTGCCCAGTAAATCACCGGTGAAACATTCCGAATGAACCCGAACCAACACCGGTTTTTCCAGATCCGGTTCACCGATAATAATAGCCAGATGTTCCAGCCCGCCATCGATCGGGCGAAACGCCTTGACTACCGTTTCCTGAGCCTCACCCAGGGGGACACGGGCCTGACTGACCAGCGTCAGCGAATGCGCCGTTGTCGTCTGGTACTGAAAAATATCACCGGCATCAACAATCAGAAAATCATGACGCAAGGCCCACGCATAAAGATCACCCGCTCCAGACTCCACAATTTCCGCACCGACCACCGCGGGCAACAGACGGGCGTGCTTGGCCAACACAACAGCGGCACTGAAACTGTCAAAAGGGGGCCGGGTTTGAAGGTCAATGAGTTCCCGGTCCCATGACCTGACCTTGTTATCTTTTCCTGTAACCGGGTTGGTAATCCCTGCAACCCATTCGCTGTCCATGGCCCGAGGCGGCTTCAGGGTGACAATTTTTTCTTCCCTGCCCGTCAAACCGATCACCTCGGCCCGTTTGCCGGTGATCGCCAGCGTTATATCCGAAGCACCTGTCTCGGCCAGCAGATGCAACATCTTGTCATGTATGCCCTCGGCAGCGGCGACCAACAATCCCGTTCCCGCTGACGGACCAATGACAACGGGCCGCGCCCGTCTCAGTTCGGATACGGCCCTGTCCACAGCCAGCCGTGACAACGGGGCGCGGGTCGCGGGAATGCCGTCAGCGGTTACCGAATAGGGCGTCATCGTAAAATTCCGCTGCGATTAAACGCTTTCTTTGTCATTATCCGTTTCCTTATTGCGCCAAGACGGCTTATATTAACCTCTGGTTACGTTTTCAGGCCCATCCCGTTGGCAGCACTTTTTCAATCAGGTGCGACCATAAGATACGCCTGAATTTCAAATGAGCAATTACAGACTGCATTTTTTTCATAACGGAACAAGCATAAGCCATGACAACGGGGAAACAAATACTTCTGGTGGACGACGATCCCACTTTGGTCAATATGTTGGCGGAACAGCTCGCCCTGCACGAAGAGTTTACAACCATTACCGCTTTGACCGGGGCCAAGGCTTTGGAGCTGGCCAAGGAAACCTATTACGACGTTATCATCCTTGATGTTGGCTTGCCGGATATCGATGGCCGCGAAGTCTGCCGGCTAATGCGGCGCAGTAATATTTCTTCGCCGATTATCATGCTGACCGGGGCCGATACCGATGCCGACACCATTTTGGGCCTTGATGCCGGCGCCAATGATTATGTAACAAAACCGTTTCGAATCGGCGTGTTATTGGCCCGCATCCGCGCCCATATCCGACAACATGAACGCAGCGACGATGCGCTTTTCACCATCGGGCCTTATACGTTCCAGCCAGCCAACAAATTATTGTTGCATAACGAAGGCGGGCAAAAAGTCCGTTTGACCGACAAGGAAACCGCCATCCTGAAATTCCTTTACCGGGCCGGGGATAAAATCGTTGGCCGCGATATCCTGCTTGATGAAGTCTGGGGCTACAACGCCGGGGTCACAACCCATACCCTGGAAACCCACGTTTACCGATTGCGGCAAAAAATCGAAGAAGACCCGTCCAGCACCACATTGCTGGTGACCGAACCCGGCGGCTACCGTCTGGTGCCCTGAAAATCAGTTTAAATCGGCGTCTTTGTCTTTGGCTTCATACCGAAACAATGCGGCGTCCATTTTTCCACCCATACGGACGTTGGACAGGGATATTTTTGTCGTCACACCCTGGGCGTCGAGAACGCTCCATTTTTTCAATGCTATCGGGCGCGCCGTCAACACAAGGGTCAATCGCCCGGCCAAAGGGTCATCAGCCTTGACCATGGCTATTCTGATGACACCTTTTTCTTGCTGAAACCCGGTAACAATAATTTCCGGGCCGGAAAACGATAATTTATCACGCAAGATCAAATCCGCCGGGGTCATGCTCAGATAAATCGTCGTCGCGTTGTCCAGTTCGCGGTCAACAAAAGTCAGATAAGTGCCATCGGAAATCAATAAATTCGGGTTGGGCGGATCGTATTCAATGCGCATCCGTTTCGGCCGCGCCAGATACAGGGTCCCCTGTTCCTGTTCACCGCTTGAGGCGCGCTGCAAAAACCGCGCCTGTAAAGTCGTTAAATTATTCAGATAGTTTTCAACCTGGTTTAACGTCGCCTTGTCGGCTTTTGATAAAACAACGGTCCTGGCAATGGTCGCACCCACAGGATCGGTCATTTTGAAAATCAAAACAACGCTTGCGACAACAAAAAGATATAAAAACCGCCAAGCCATGGTGTCGTTCATAGATCACCCGGAACCAATGGTAAAGACATAGCCGTTTTCATAAGCAGGTTCTTTTGATTTTAATGTTCACCGATCAGCACGTCACGACGCCCGACCCGGTTCGCCGGGCTGACCACGCCCTGTTTTTCCATGTGTTCGATAATACGCGCCGCCCGGTTATAGCCGATCTGCAAATGGCGCTGGATAAAGCTGGTCGAGGCCTTGCCTTCCCGCGCCACCAAGGCCACGGCTTCATCATATAACGCGTCACAGGCTTTTTCTTTGGCGCCAAATTCCGGGTTTTTTTCAACTTCTTCTTCAACCGTTACGTCTTCGATATATTCAGGCGGTCGCTGGGTTTTCAGATAACGGACCACATCTTCCACTTCTTCGTCCGAGACAAACGGACCATGGACACGGGAAATGCGCCCGCCGCCTGCCATATACAGCATGTCGCCCTGTCCCAGCAATTGTTCGGCCCCCTGTTCGCCCAAAATGGTCCGGCTGTCGATTTTCGATGTGACCTGAAAACTGATCCGGGTCGGAAAATTGGCCTTGATGGTACCTGTAATGACATCGACGGATGGCCTTTGCGTCGCCATGATCAAATGGATGCCCGCAGCCCGGGCCATTTGCGCCAGTCTTTGAATGGCCGCTTCGACGTCTTTGCCCGCCACCAGCATCAAATCCGCCATTTCATCGACAACAACGACAATAAACGGCAACGGTTCCGTTGGCAGCGGCTGTTCTTCCATTACCGGATGACCTTGTTCATCAAAACCGGTTTGAACCTTACGTGTTAAAACCTCGCCTTTTTTGCGGGCTTCGAGAATACGTTTGTTATAGCCGCCAACATTTCTGACGCCCAATTGCGACATGGCACGGTAACGGTCTTCCATTTCCCGGACCGTCCACTTCAAAGCCACCACCGCCTTTGACGGATCGGTAACCACCGGCGTCAATAAATGGGGAATACCTTCATAGACGGACAATTCAAGCATTTTCGGATCAATCATGATCATCCGGCATTCATCGGGCGAACGTGAATACAGCAATGATAAAATCATGGTGTTCATGGCCACGGATTTGCCCGATCCGGTCGTTCCGGCGATCAACAAATGCGGCATCCGCGCCAGATCAACCATCATCGGCACACCGCCGATGTCTTTACCCAGCGCCAGCGGCAACTTGGCCCCCGTTTTTTCAAACTCCACAGAACCCAGTAATTCCCGTAACGACACCATTTCCCGGGTAACATTGGGCATTTCAATGCCGATCACGCTACGCCCGGGAACAACGGCAATACGCACCGAAACGGCGCTCATGGAACGGGCAATATCATCGGCGAGACCGATCACTCTGGACGTTTTCGTCCCCGGTGCCGGTTCCAGTTCATAAAGCGTCACCACCGGGCCCGGCCGGACCTTGACAATTTCACCCTTGATTCCGAAATCGGCCAGAACGGTGCCCAGATAAATGGCGTTTTGTTGCAAAGCGTCTTTTTGAATGGCTGTTGCCTGTTCCGAAGGCACAAATTCGGTCAGATATTCCAATGACGGTAATTCATACTGTCCCGATGGCCCCAAATCCAGTTTGCCCTGTGCCAGCGCTTTCGCCCGACGGCTTTTTGCGGTTTTGGCTTCGGGTGTTGCCACCAACCCGGTACGGGACAGGGTGTCCGATTGTTTTTCCGTGTCCACATTGCTGTCATCCGGTCCCTGACCAAAACGCACGGACACATTGGCCCCGTTATCATAGAGAGTGGCTTTTTGTCTGACTTTTTTAAAACCCGGTGCTTGGCGATGGATACCCTCAAGCCCTTTGACCCTTGCCGTTACCCATGACCCGGCTGTGTAGCCCAATCGTCCGACCCGGACCAAATTCTGTGCCAGGGATTTGGTAAATGCGCGCCATTCCTGCCACGTTGACCCCATGGCCGCAATAACAAACGCCAACAACGGCAACAAAATCACAATCCCCAGCATCCATGTTTCAACCGTTACCCCAAATCGGTTTGCCGTCATTTGTATGCTGTTATTGGCCATATCTCCGATCAGCCCGCCCATTCCGCTGACAAAAGGCCAACTGGCAGGAATGTTCAACAACGCCAATTCCATTGCCAAAAATATCAATCCCCATAACATATAAAACAGCAGCCGCAACTGTCTTGCTCTGGTTATAGGTTTTTTTTGCGGACCGTGTTTGTGGCGCAGTAATTTTATGCCCCAAACCATTAAAATCACCGCAGGCAGCACGCCGGCGAAGCCCACGCTTTGCAACAGCAGATCGGCAACGGCCGCCCCCCAAAGCCCCAGTATATTTTGTGGATCATTGTCCGTAACAATATTAAAGGACGGGTCTCCGGGCGCATAACTGAATACCGCAGCAATAATCAATGCGGCCACCACAATCAAACCGCCACCGGTTAATTCGGTGCACCTGTCAGCGACAATGCGTCTTGCCCGGTCGGACAGAAACCCTGTCCCGGATTGCGGTTTCTTCCCAGAACGCGGAACGGTCGATATTTTGAGTGTATGAACCATCCCCCATTATGTAGGCCAAGAAAATTTACAACACCTTAACAAGCCGGCTTAAGGCTTCGTCCGTCGTGGCTAAATCGTGAACCAATGCCACGCGGATATATTGATCGCCGGGATTGATGCCATTTTCATCCGCTTTGCTGATATAGGCCCCCGGCAACACCCTAAGGGCACATTCAGACCATAATTTCCGGCACACCTTTTCTCCGTTCCCCACATTCAACCACAGAAAAAATCCTGCTTCAGGCCTGATAAAGTCACATTTCGGGCTTAAAATTTTTTCTGCCAGATCGATTTTATCCCGGTACATTTTTCTGTTTTCACGCACATGATCGTCATCGAGCCACAGCCTGGTAGCAGCCGCCATTAACGGCAACGGCATTTGTGGCCCGATATAATTACGCAGCCGCTTGAACGTTTTGATGATTTCACCGTCCCCGGCGACAAAACCGGAACGCAGGCCGGGTGCGCTTGAGCGTTTCGACAGTGATTGAAACGTCAGCACGTTTTCAAGGCCACCACCCAGCTCCTGACAAGCTTCGAGAATCCCGGGCGGTTTTTTATCGCCGTAAATATCCTGATAACATTCATCGGCAACCAGTAAAAACCCGTGTTTTCGGGCGAGGCGGATCGCCGTTTTCAACATCTCCATGGGTGCGATCATTCCCGCCGGATTGGATGGACTGCACAGGTAAAACAATTTGACCCTGCTTAAGGTATTGTCATCAAGAGCGGAAATATCCGTCATGAAATTGTTTTCGGCCGTGGCCGTCAAATACAAAGGCTCGGCACCGGATACCGCAGCCGCCGCCCCATAAACATGATACAACGGATTGGGCATGACAACGATGGGTTTCGATCCATCGCTGTTTTCGGATACGGCCACCGTGGTTATTAAATAGAGCGCTTCACGGGTACCGATCACAGGCAACACATTCGCATCCGCATCCAGTAAATTTTTCAGGCCATATCGTCTGTTGAGCCAATTCACGACCGCGTTCCTGAATTCCGGCGTTCCGTCAATAGGTGGGTATTTGCCCCACAGATGACTGTTTTCTTCAACCGTTTGCTGAAGGATTACAGGCGGAGCATGTTGTGGTTCACCAATGGACAACACCAATGGGGCCGCATCCGTTGCAGGGGATATTCCCGACAACAATTGCCGCAAACGGTCAAACGGGTAATCCGGCAGGTTTTCCAAAACGGGATTCATTTCCATATTCATTGCTTTCGTTTGCAAGGTGTCCGCTGCATATTGAACCGTCATAAAAAAAAGGGCCAGCATTTCTGCTGGCCCGTCAGTTATGTTTTTTATTTTTTTTGGCGTTATTTCATAAGGTCTGCGAACCTTTACCGAATTCGGGATAGGCTTCCATGCCGCACTCGGATTTATCCAAGCCTGCGGCTTCTTCTTCATCACTGACACGAATGCCGACCGTTGCTTTCAGGACCAGCCAGACAATGGCTGAGGTAACAACAACGAATGCACCAATGGCCACAATTCCGGTTAATTGCACCGCAACCGTGCTGCCGCCGAAAATACCAACGGCCAGCGTGCCCCAGATACCCGCCACCAGATGTACCGGAACGGCGCCAACAACATCGTCGATTTTAAATTTATCGAGCACAGGAATGGCAAGCACAGCCAAAATTCCGCCAATGGCCCCTACCAGAATAGAGATCGACGGGTCCTGCAAGTCCGGCCCGGCCGTTATGGAAACCAATCCGGCCAATGCACCGTTTAATGCCATGGTCACATCGACTTTTTTGTAGATCAGGTAAGTTAAAATCATCGCCGCGACAACCCCGCCTGCGGCACCCAGGTTGGTGTTGACGTATACGATCGACATTGCTGTTGCGTCCAAGGCGCTGCCCAGGGCCAATTGTGAACCGCCGTTAAAACCGAACCAGCCGAACCACAATATAAACGTACCCAATGTTGCCAAAGGAAGGTTCGAGCCCGGTATGGGGCGAACGGCGCCATTGGCTTCGTATTTGCCTTTGCGGGCACCAAGCAGAATAGCACCCGTCAAGGCGGCCCAGCCACCAACGGAATGAACCAGTGTCGATCCGGCAAAGTCCGTGAAACCCATTTCACTTAACCAGCCGCCGCCCCAAACCCATGAGCCGGTAATGGGATAAATAATCGCTGACAGAACGACAACAAATGCCATAAACGGCCATAATTTGATACGCTCGGCTACGGTGCCGGAAACGATCGACGCCGCCGTTGCCACAAACACCATCTGGAAGAACCAGTCCGATGCCACCGAATAGCCATTTCCGATAACGCTTTTGACCTGTTCTGCTGTGGCATCACCAGCGGCATTGATCAAAGCCAATTCTTCGGGTGATGAGCGGTAAAAGATATCAAAGGTACCAATGAAGCCACCGTTCACATCCGTATACATCAGGCTGTAACCGACCAGATAGAACATAATTCCGGCAATGGAATAAAGGGCAATGTTTTTCAGACAGATTGTCGCCGTATTTTTGGTTCTGACCAGCCCGGATTCGAGCATGGCAAAACCGGCAGCCATAAACATCACCAGAATGCCATGAATCAGAAACGAAAATGTATTGAAAACAAATTTGGTTTCTTCCGACACCTGGGCGCTTGCCGGATCTGACATCAGTGCCAAAACCGCGGCCGCCCCGATTACGGTCGGGGTTAAATTTTTAAGCTTGTTCTTTATCATTGTCATCTCTCCTTTAAAGCGCTTCGTTACCGGATTCGCCGGTCCGAATGCGGACAGCTTTATCGATGGAATAAACAAAAATTTTGCCATCGCCGATTTTTCCGGTTTCAGCGGCCTTGATCACCACATCAACAACCTGATCGACCAGATCGTCGTTGACGCCGATTTCCAGTTTAACTTTAGGCAAAAAATTGACGGTATATTCTGCACCGCGGTAAATTTCTGCCTGACCTTTTTGCCGCCCAAAGCCTTTGACTTCGCTAACGGTCATGCCTTCAACGCCGATAGAAGTCAGCGCTTCGCGGACTTCTTCGAGTTTAAAGGGCTTGATGACAGCCATAATCAGCTTCATCGTCCATATCCTTTCTATCTGTTCTGCGTTCAAACTATTCTACGATATCTGACGGCCTGTTCATCCCGGCCAAACAGCTTGGTTTGATGAGACGGTGTAGCCTTGTTATTCTTTACGCCCCTTCTATTACAAGACCCGTGCCATTTTGTATTCAGGATTTAATATTCAATAAAAACAATGTGTTATATTTCCTTTTTTTTCACCGGTTAGCTTGTTGCTTTTTTTCACAGCTTAATTTTTAGGCATCATTATATTTTGCCTAATTTTTAGGCGTGTTTTTCGCCCGATTATTTCTGGTACTGATGGCTCAACCCGATTACTGTTGTTTCTGGAGGTTTTTTAATGTCGACCCGCACCCGCAAGTCCCAATCGGGACCGACAGAATCGCCCGCCATGACCACAAACGTTCTGATCGTCGGTGGCGGGCTTGTCGGTTTGTCGCAAGCGATCGCCCTGGCCGCATCCGGCATATCCGTTGTTGTTGTCGACAATAACCCGCCGGGTACCGATGTTTTGCCTGAATTCGACGGCCGCGCATCGGCCATTGCCCAGGGCCCCAAACGTGCCTTGGATCACATCGGCGTCTGGCAGCATTTGCCCGAAGCCCCGGCTCCTATTCCGGATATCCGTATCAGCGATCAACAATCGCTGTTTTTTCTTCATTATGATCACAATGATCTGGGCCTTGGCCCGCTTGGCTTCATGATTGAAAACCGTCATTTGCGCATGGCTTTGCATCAACGCTGTCAACAATTGGCATCAAAATTGAAAATTTTGGCACCTGACCGGGTTGCGTCTTTTGTAACAACCCCTTCATCTGTCGAGGCCCGTTTATCCAGCGGGCAAACGGTAGCCGCGCAGTTGATGATCGCAGCCGATGGCCGCTCATCCCCAACCCGAACGCAGGCCGGGATCACCACCACCGGCTGGCAATATCCGCAAACAGCCATTGTCTGTACCGTCAAACACGACATCAGCCACGACTTTATAGCCCATGAACATTTTTTAAGTCCCGGTCCGTTTGCCATCCTGCCCCTGAATGGTGACCGGCTTGAAGACGGGGCATTTGCCGGCAATATGTCATCCATCGTCTGGACCGAACACAGCGATTTGGCCGACGCCATCATGGCCGCCCCGGATGATGTCTTTATGGATGAATTAAAGCAACGTTTCGGAAGCTTTTTAGGGGCACTGACACGGATGCCGGGCAAATTCAGCTATCCACTGGGTTTGCAAATAGCCGACAGGGTGACGGACAATCGGCTGGTGATTATCGGCGACGCCGCCCACGGCATGCACCCCATCGCCGGACAGGGACTGAATATGGGCCTGCGCGATGTGGCCGCGTTAAGCGATGTGTTATCCCGGGCCCATCAACTCGGACAGGATTTGGGCACGGCGACACTGCTTGAAAAATACAGCCGCTGGCGACGGCTTGACAACGGCCTGATGCTGGCGGCAACGGACGGCATTAACCGCTTGTTTTCAAATTCATTCCCGCCCGTTAAAATCGCCCGCGACCTGGGTCTCGGGCTGGTTCAACAAATGCCGCCCTTGAAAAAGTTTTTCATGAAAAGTGCCATGGGGCTGATCGGCGATTTGCCTTCACTTATGCGGGACCGGCCCTGATGCGGGGACGGCAGGCACGCCGATTGACGGTGCGCATGTTGTCAAGCCGCAAACACAGCGGCAACACAACAGCCCCCTAAGTGTGTTATTTTTTAATGGGAACCATGCCTTTGGGAACGGGGATGGATGATTTTTTAGCCGGTTGCGGTTTGGGTTTGTCTTTGACAATCGGTTTTAGCGTCACCGAAAGTTTTTTATTTTCCGGCTCGGGTTTTTCATCTGTATCTGCAACTGTATTCTGCGCCTCGGCAACGGGATCATTGGCCGCTGTCCGTTGTTCGCCACCGCGCAGACGCAACAACACATCATCAAGCTGGTCAAGATTTTCACAATCAATAATCACCCGGCCTTTTTCACCGTTAAAATCAATCGCCACATGCAATCCCAGAATCAATTCCAGATCCCGTTCCAGAGCCAGCGTATCCGTTGATTTTTGTTTTTTCTCGGGCGCTTTCGGGACAGAAGCGGTTTTGCCCGCTTTGCGCACCCGGGCTTCGATTTGACGCACGCTGAGCTGTTTTTTCACCACTTCCCGAGCCAACGCCAGACAGTCCGGATGATTAAGCAGCGCCCGGCCATGACCTGCGGATAAATCACCGGCTTCAATCATTTCCTGTACTTTCTCCGGTAACGACAACAACCGCAATGTATTGGCAACGTGGCTGCGGCTTTTCCCCAGCGACCGCGCCAGCGCATCCTGTGTATGATGAAACTCATCCATCAGGCGGCGGTATCCCGCCGCTTCGTCAATGGCCGATAAATCCTGTCGTTGCAGGTTTTCAATCAGGCCCACTTCCAGGGCTTCCTGATCGCTGAAATCGCGGACGATCACCGGGACCTCATGAATACCGGCCTGTTGCGCGGCGCGCCAACGGCGTTCCCCGGCAATAATTTCAAAATCACCGTCTTTTTCCGGGTCCGCACGAACCAATAACGGCTGCAAGACGCCTTTTTCTTTTATCGATGCCGCCAGTTCGTCAATATCGGCGGCGCTGATTTTGGTGCGTGGCTGATAACGCCCCGGATGCAGATGTTCAATGCCAATCCGGCGACCCTCTTCGGCGCCCGGACCGACCACCGCCAATTTCGGCGCGTCCCCCAACAAAGCCGACAAACCCCGGCCCAGATTTTTCTTTTGCTTGCGTTCAACCATTATGCGGACATCCTGTTTTCACGGTGTATAACTTCTCCGGCGAGGTTCAAATAGGCCTTCGACCCGGCACAATTCACATCATATACCAGCACCGGGCGGCCATGGGACGGGGCTTCGGAAATGCGGACATTGCGGGGAATGACCGTATTGTAAACCTTGTCACCAAAATAATCGCGGACATCGTTGGCGACCATTTCCGACAGATTATTGCGGCTGTCGTGCATGGTCAAAACGATACCCTGAATCTCAAGACCCTGATTGAATGTGGTTTTCACCCGGTCAATGGTGCGGATCAAATGGCTGATGCCTTCCAGTGCGAAAAATTCACACTGCAACGGCACCAGCACGGCATGGGCCGCAACCAAAGCGTTGATGGTTAACAAATTCAAAGCAGGCGGACAATCGATCAATATATAATCAAACACCCCGCTGGCCTGTGTCAGACAGTCGCGAAGGCAAAATTCCCGGCCTTCCGCATCAACCAGCTCCAACTCGGCCCCGGATAAATCCGGCCCCGAAGGGATCACGCTTAATCCGGGGATTTCGGTGCTTTGCACACCGTCCATAAAATCTTCCATCGCCATCAGGATTTGATAGGTATTTATTTTGCGGGCTTCGTACGGCACACCCAGACCGGTGCTGGCATTACCTTGCGGATCGAGATCAATGATCAAAACATTTTGACCCACGGCCGCCAAAGCCGTTGCCAGATTGATAGCCGTTGTCGTTTTGCCAACTCCGCCCTTTTGGTTGGCGACGGCAATAATCCGCGTGCTCCGGGTTCCGGCAACAAATGCTTGATCATCAGCCACGACGCTTTACATCCTTTATTTTCATTACATCATTTATTTTCAGGAGACACCCCGACCCTCCGCAAAGGCTCGGAATTTCAGACACCTGCATTGTCCAACTTTTATCGGCCGCAGTCAATTCTTCGCCGACATTTTCTCCCTTTAAAAACAGCATCACCGTATCATCATGTCGGTGTGGCGCGCTTAATTCCAGCAAATCCGTCAACGGGGCCAAGGCACGCGCGGTGATCACATCGGCCTCAAGACCCGGCATTTTTTCAATGCGTGCATTATGTACGGTGACACCGGCTCCGGTTTCCCGACTGGCTTCCCGTAAAAAAACCGCTTTTCTTTGATCGGATTCGATCAAGTGAACATCTACATCCCGATCGTCGGCCATAGCCACGGCCAAAATCAATCCGGGCAACCCGGCACCACTGCCCAAATCAACAACAGTTTTTACGGCGGGCAAAATATGGGGCAATATCTGCAAACTGTCCAAAATATGACGTCGCCAGAAATCATCCAGGGATTTGCCCCCGACCAAATTGATTTTTCGCTGCCATGTGCGCAATATATTTTCGTAGGCACAGAGCCTGTCCACGATATCCTGCGACAGGTGAAATTGGCGGACTATATCCTGCACTCCATAGGGGGGGATGGACAACGTCACCATGCCTCCCCTTTTTCGTTGCGGCAAAATTGTTTCACGTGAAACATTGATCCTTACCCAACCTCGGATGCCGGTCTTTTCTGACGCTTGACAAAGGCCAGCAAATTCACCAACGCCGCCGGAGTTACCCCGGAAATGCGCGACGCTGCCCCCAAAGTGGCCGGCCTGACCGTTTGCAGCTTGCCACAGACTTCATTGGAAAGCCCGGCGATATCCTGATACCGTACATTTTCGGGTATCCGTAAATTTTCATCGCGCTTGAAGGCCGCAATATCCGCCGCCTGTCGGTCGAGATAACCGGAATACAGAGCTTCGATTTCCAGCTGTTTCTTGACATCACCATCCATAGCCGCCAATTGCGGCCACATGGTTTCAAGATCTTCAAAGCCGATAGATGCATAGGACAACACATCGAAAGCCGATCGTTGGACACCGTCCCGCGTAATAGGCAAACCGGCGTTGTTAAAAACGGTAGGACTGGCCGTTAAAGAATTCAAAAGATCCCGGCCCGACTGTAAGGATGATTTTTTTCGGGCATATTGTTGTTGACGGTTGGAGCCGACACAACCAAAGGCCATACCTTTGTCGGTTAATCGCTGGTCCGCATTATCGGCGCGCAACAACAAACGGTATTCGGCCCGTGACGTAAACATACGGTAAGGCTCCGTCGTACCATTGGTAATCAAATCATCAATCATCACACCAATATAGCCTTCGCTACGATCAACAATAAAATCGCCTGTTCCCGAACCATGGCGGGCAGCATTAACCCCGGCCACCAGCCCTTGCGCCGCAGCTTCTTCATAACCGGTGGTGCCATTGATTTGCCCGGCCAGATAAAAACCCGGCACCTTTTTCGTTTCAAGGGTTGGCTTTAATTCCCGTGCGTCGATATAGTCGTATTCAATGGCATAGCCGGGCTGGACCATGGTCGCTTGTTCCAGCCCTGGTATTGTTTTCAGCATATCGGCCTGAACATCAGGCGGCAACGAATTGGAAATGCCGTTGGGGTACACCAGATCCGTGTCCAGTCCTTCCGGCTCGAGAAAAATCTGATGGCGGTCTCGGTCTGAAAAGCGAACAATTTTATCTTCGACGGAAGGACAATAACGTGGGCCGGTACCGATGATCTGTCCCGAATACATGGCCGATAAATGCAAATTTTCCTCAATCAACCGGTGGGTTTTTACGGTCGTGCCGGTAATATAGCAGGATATTTGCGGCACCTGAATTCGGTCCGTCAGTGTGGAAAACGGTTGTGGCGGATTATCACCAATCTGTTCATCCAAAACAGACCACTGGATGGTTTTGCCGTCAATCCGGGGCGGGGTCCCTGTTTTCAATCGCCCGCGGCGAAACCCCAATCGCTTCAGCGTATAAGCCAAAGCTACGGAAGATTTATCGCCGACCCGACCGGCTTCAATCCGGGTGGTGCCAATATGAATAAGGCCGCGCAAAAAGGTCCCGGTCGTCAGCACCACCGATTTACAGGACAATGTATCACCCCGGGATGTGACCACGCCCCCAATGGCGCCCTTGTTATCCAAAACGATATCAACAACCAGTGCCTCGATAACGGCAAGATTATCAATATCCAAGAGCGCGTTCTGGATAGCGCGACGGTACAAACTCCGGTCGGCCTGAGCACGAGGGCCACGCACCGCCGGTCCCTTGCTTTGATTGAGCATCCTGAATTGAATGCCCGACGCATCAATGGCCTGACCCATGATGCCATCAAGGGCGTCGATTTCCCGAACCAGTTGCCCCTTGGCCAAGCCGCCTATCGCCGGGTTACAGGACATTTCGCCAATTGTTGCTTTTTTCAAGGTGATCAGAGCCGTGCGCGCACCAACCCGCGCCGCCGCCGCCGCCGCTTCACAGCCGGCGTGACCGCCACCTATCACGATAACGTCATATTTGTTTTCACTTTTGACCATGGCCGGAATGTAGGAGGAGTCCATCGGCCTGTCAATCAAAGACGGGATCAGCCGCGAAACAAAATTGTTTCACGTGAAACATTGCCGACAGGTACTTTATTTGCCAATACAAAAATCAGCAAATATGATATCCAGCAAATCTTCTACATCGACCCGACCGGTAATTCGCCCGAGCTGACGACTGGCAAGGCGCAGATCCTCGGCCACCAATTCAATGCCGCCCTGATTTGTCCAGAGCGCAAGACCCCGTTCCATATAGTCAACACACCGCATCAGGCATTGCCGATGCCGTTCCCGGGTTATGGCCGGTGACGCCGATGCCCCCGCCCTGGCATGAATGCCTTGTTCAAGGCGATCCATAAATACATCAAAATTATTTCCGGTTTTCACAGAGAATGCCAGATAAGGCAACGGCGCGCTGTCGTTTGACAAAATATCCGATTTATTCAGGACCGTCATATCGGCAACATCTATCATCTTGCGGGTGTGTTCATCCACATCAGGCCATACCGCACCATCAAGTAAAACAATGATGAGATCGGCTTGCTGTGAGCGGTCCAAAGCGCGGCGCACCCCTTCGGTTTCAATTTCATCGTCGCTGATACGCAAACCCGCCGTATCGGAAAAAGTCACCGGAACGCCGGACAGAATAACATGGGCGTCAACAACATCCCGAGTGGTGCCCGGAATCGCCGAAACGATTGCCGCATCCCGTTTGACAATGGCATTCAACAAACTGGATTTACCGGCATTGGGGGGGCCGACGATCACCACGGAGACCCCATCGCGCAGCCTTTGCCCGCGTTTGCCGTCATCAAGATGCTGGCGCATTTCCGATAAAAGGTTTTCCAGCCCGCCCATGGCCTGACGGTGCAAGTCTTCGGGGATGTCTTCTTCGGCGAAATCTATCACCGCTTCCATATGGGCCTGGACTTGCATCAAACCATCGCGCCAGCGATTATAAAGCGCGCCCAATTCCCCCTGCATTTGCCTGATGGCCTGTTGTTTTTGCGCTTCTGTTTCCGCAGCGATCAAATCTGCCAGACCCTCGACTTCGGTTAAATCCATTTTTCCGTTTTCAAAGGCACGCCGTGAAAATTCTCCGGGCTCAGCCATCCGGGTTCCGGGGAAACAGGATAAAGCGACAAAGACGCTTTCAATCACCGCCGTTCCGCCATGAACATGGATTTCACCAACGTCTTCACCGGTAAAACTGTGGGGTCCCTGAAAACCCAGCACCAGAGCCTGATCCAGCGTGGAGCCATTGTCCGGATGACGAAGCCGGGCCAAGCACGCCTTACGATCCGGCTTTACCGGATGACAAAGTTTTTCAAGAATAAGCAACGCATCCGGACCGGACAGCCGGATCACGGCAATGCCCGCCGGACCCTGACCACTGGCAAGGGCATAAATGGTTTCATTGTGATGATGTTGGTGCATAAACTGATCAAATACGCGACTGAAATTTATAAATCAAAACAGGGCCCGATTTATGGGACGGAGACCTGATCATTTTTCAACAGCAGATTATCAACCACTTGGCCATCTATTAGATGCTGTTGAATAATCGCGTCCACATCGTTTGTATCGGCACAGCGATACCAGATACCCGCCGGATAAATCACAAGGGTCGGTCCCAGTTCACAGCGATCAAGACACCCGGCTGCGTTAATGCGCACACGGTCAAGGTTTTTCTGTTTCACCTGCTGCTTCATATAATCACGCAAGGCGGACGAATTTTTTCGTGCACAGGAGCCACGGGTATGGCCTACGGCGCGTTCGTTGGTACAGAAAAAAACGTGTTGCTGATAAAAGCCCCCATAATCACTTTTCATCTTCGGACGATTTGCCGGTTAAATGGCCCCAAAACATTTTCTGAATATTTTCCATGCTTTGCATACCGCCGGGCATGAAATATTTCATCAGATTTTCTGAATCCATTGACGAGATGGATTTAACCATGCGTTCGGTTATTTCGTCACTGACACGCTGTTGCATGGACTGAACATCAGGAAGGCCGAGGAAGTCTCTGGCTTCCGAAGGTGAGCAATCAATTTCAATATTAATTTTCATAAACGGTATGCCTCCTGAACAAACTGTTGTAAAACCCGGAAAAAGAACAACCTATCAACTGAAGGCTCCCGTAAGGTATTGCCCTGATTGTGCCCGCTCAAATCTCCACGACAATATGTAACAGACATGGAAACCATCACACCAGAAGAATATAGAGGAACCAACTTGCAAAAATACAGCAAAACGAACGCCTTGGAAAATGAAACAAGTCCCTATCTGAAGCAACATAAGGACAATCCGGTACATTGGCTACCATGGAATGAGGGTGTCCTTGCAATGGCCCGGGAAAGCAACAAACCGATCCTGCTCTCCATCGGCTATTCGGCTTGTCACTGGTGTCATGTCATGGCCCATGAGAGTTTCGAAAACCCGAAAACGGCGGAAATAATGAACGCCCTTTATATCAACATCAAGGTTGACCGCGAAGAAAGGCCCGACATCGATCATATTTACCAACAGGCCCTCGCCATGACCGGGGAACAGGGTGGCTGGCCGTTAACCATGTTTTTAACGCCCGATGGGCGGCCTTTTTCCGGGGGAACATATTTCCCGCCCGAAGACCGCTATGGCCGACCGGGATTTCCGGCCTTGCTGAAATACATGGAACATGTTTTCAGAACGGATCCGGACAAGGTCGAAAGCGTGGCCGGACAATTAACCAACGCCGTTTATCAACAAAACAACAAAAGTATTTCCGTGGCTGACAGCAAACAGGACGATCACCATGATCAGATTATTCGTATCATGGTTTCCAACATGGATATGAAACTGGGCGGCACTTTTGGCGCACCAAAGTTCCCGCAACCGCTAATCATAAGGGCGTTGTGGCTGTATTATTTGACAAACAGCGAATCGGATTTGGGCAAGGATTGTCAGAACGCCGTTGAAGCAACATTACGGGGACTGTGTCATGGCGGTATTTATGATCATTTGGCCGGCGGTTTTTCCAGATATTCCACCGATGAATTCTGGCTCGCACCTCATTTTGAGAAAATGCTCTATGACAATGCGTTGATGATCGACATCCTGACCGATGTCTGGGCCAAAACCAATGACGGTCTTTATAAAACCCGGGTACAGGAAACCATCAATTGGCTGGGCTGGGAGCTCAAACCAGACGAGGGATACGCACCCTGTTTTGCCGCCGCCCTTGATGCCGACAGCGAAGGTGAAGAAGGAAAGTTTTATGTCTGGCAGGAAAAAGAAATTGATGACGTCCTGAAAGACCGCGCAGCAGCGTTCAAAAAAGCTTTTGATGTGACAGCCTACGGCAACTGGGAAAACAGCAACATATTGAACACATCCTCACTGATCGCAGGAAAACCGGGTAAAGGGCCTGTTACAGGTTTTGAAAACGATAAAAAACGATTATTGAAAGCCCGCAACAAACGGGTCCGTCCGGGCAAAGACGATAAGATCCTGACCGACTGGAACGCGCTTGTTATCCGCGCACTGGCCAAGGCCGGTGCCGTATTCGCCACCCCAAAATGGATCACCATGGCAGAAGACGCCTATGACTGTATCATGGATAAAATGACAGAATCTGGCGGGCGGCTGGAGCATGTGATCAACGGAAACAGCCAAACAAACCGCGCGACACTGGACGACTATGCCAACCTTTCGAGCGCCGCATTGATGCTGTATCAGGTTAGGGGTGATAAAAAAAATCTGGATTTTGCAGAAAAAACCGTGACGTTCATTGAAAAAAACTTCAGCGGCCAAACCGCGAACACGGGGTATTATTTAACCCCCGAAGACACGAACGATCTGGTCATCCGCCCGAAAATCACCGCCGACAATGTTACCCCGTCCGGAAACGGGACCATGGCTAATGTTTTTGCAGAAATGCATTTGTTGACGGGGCAGGAAAAATACCGGGAAAAAGCTGAAAATCTGATCCGTACACTGATGCCGGAAAACCCGCAACTGGGCGCACAACACACCATGTTGTTGACAGCAGAGAACCGCCTTAGACAGTCGCTGCAAATCACCATTATCGGGCAGGCCGAAACAGAAGCCGATAAAACCCTATTGCAACAGGTTTACGCCATGGGCCTGACTTCGGGGGTTATCATCAGACACAATGAAAATGAAGCATTGCCGACATCCCATCCGGCTTACGGCAAAACGGCTATCGACGGCAAAATGACGGTCTATATCTGTCAAAACCGGGTCTGTTCGGAACCCGTTACATCCTTGGACGGCCTTCAGAACTGGAAACAGACAGAAAATGCAAAACATTAATTTCATGAATTATTTGAGCCCCCTTGGGACTTTGTCCGCCTTTGAAGAGGGCGGTCACATCATCGCTCTTGAATGGGGCCGGATTGAAGAAGACAGGCCGTCCCCGCTATTGCAGGAATTGGAACAACAACTACAAAACTATTTTGAGGGAAAACTGAAAAGGTTTGAGTTACCATTAAATCCGGAGGGTACGGCATTTCAGCAATCCGTTTGGGCGGAAATGGGAAAAATTCCCTATGGCGAAAGCCGCCGTTATGGAGAACTGGCGGAAAAACTGAACTCTTCGGCCCGGGCGGTGGGAACGGCGTGCGGCAAAAACCCTATTCCCATCATCATCCCCTGTCACCGCGTCATCGGCGGCAATGGACTAATCGGTGGCTATTCAGCCGGATCCGGCCCATCGACCAAGATCAATCTTTTGACGCTGGAAGGTGTCATCAACATCCAATAGATCAGGTATTCATGGAATCAAAGAAGTCGGCATTGGTTTTCGAATGTTTGAGTTTTTCCAACAGGAAGTCCATGGCGTCTGCGGGACCCATCGGCATCAGAATACGGCGCAACACCCACATTTTTGACAACGTGTTTTTCTCGACCAGCAATTCTTCCTTGCGCGTGCCCGATTTTGTAATATCGATGCAAGGCCAGGTGCGTTTATCGCTGAGTTTGCGATCGAGAATAATTTCAGAGTTGCCGGTGCCTTTGAACTCTTCGAAAATAACTTCGTCCATGCGAGAACCTGTATCAATCAGGGCGGTTGAAATAATCGTCAGCGATCCTCCCTCTTCAATGTTGCGCGCCGCACCAAAAAACCGTTTTGGACGTTGCAGGGCATTGCTGTCAACGCCACCTGTCAAAACTTTGCCGCTGGACGGAACCACCGTATTGTAGGCCCGGGCCAGCCGGGTGATGGAATCCAGCAAAATAATCACATCACGTTTGTGTTCAACCAGACGCTTGGCCTTTTCAATGACCATTTCTGCAACCTGGACGTGGCGTGCCGCCGGTTCGTCAAAGGTCGAGCTGACAACCTCACCCTTGACCGAGCGGGCCATGTCGGTGACTTCTTCGGGTCGCTCATCAATCAAAAGAACAATCAAATAGCTTTCCGGATGATTGGCGGCGATACTGTGGGCGATATTTTGCAACATCACCGTTTTGCCGGTTCGCGGCGGGGCCACAATCAAGGCCCGCTGTCCCTTGCCGATGGGACAGATCAAATCCAGCACCCGGTGAGTCTGGTCTTTGACCGTGGGGTCATCCATTTCCATCAGCAAACGACTGTCCGGATAAAGCGGTGTCAGATTGTCAAAATTAATGCGGTGTTTAACGGCATTGGGGTCGGAGAAATTAACTTCGTTGACTTTCAGCAGGGCAAAATAGCGCTCGCCATCTTTGGGAGCACGAATTTCACCCTCGACCGTATCACCGGTACGCAGACTGAAACGACGAATTTGACTGGGCGAAACATAAATATCATCCGGACCGGGAAGATAATTGGATTCAGGGCTTCTTAAAAAGCCAAATCCATCCTGCAAAACTTCAAGCACACCATCACCGTGAATGCTGACATCGTCTTCGGCAAGGCTCTTCAAAATGGCAAACATCATATCCTGTTTGCGCAAAGAGCTGGCATTTTCAATTTCCAGTTCTTCGGCATAGGCCAATAGCTCTGCGGGGGGTTTCTTTTTAAGATCTTTAAGATTCATGGAAATAACTCGGAACAGGGTTACAGGGGAGGGAAAAACGGACTGTGCAAACCGTAAAAAAGATGATTCTTGCAACGAACGTATTGAAATTATTAGGAAAATTATGAATTATTGGCAGGACAAAAGTACAAATGAAATCCGGTTTGGAAGATTGCCAAAAAAATTGGAAATTTATCGAAACAAAACTGCCGGAAACAATACGGGTTGAGATTTCAGAAGAAAACCGAAAACGGGATGGGCAAATTTGAAAATTTTCAAAAAAAACAAATCAAAAAATGCTTTTGAAACAAAATTGTTACCTAAAATCTTTTAATCTGTCAAATCAAGTTTGCCAGGACCCGTTAAAATGGGCGAACAACAACCATAATGACAACAACAATCATCAGAACAGTCGGGACTTCGTTCAGGTAACGGAAATACTTCTGGCTATAGGGATTTTGATCCCCGGCAAACAATGTGCGGATTTTAGCCAGTTTCATATGAACCAAAATCAAGCCAAATATGGCAACCAGTTTCAAATGCAGCCAGCCGTCTTCGAAAATTTCCGGATAGGCATATAAAATCAAAACCACCCCCGAAGCCAAAGCAACAATCATTGCCGGATTCATAATGGCCCGTAACAAACGGCGTTCCATAATCTTAAAGGTTTCCGACTGGGGTGATCCCGCATCTGTAACCGCGTGATACACAAACAACCGCGGTAAATACAATAACCCGGCCATCCAGGAAATAACCGCAATAATATGCAAGGCCTTGATCCATAAATAGGCCGTGTATGATAAATCAATCATCCGTTTACCCTTGCCAACAAATCAGAAAAATGAATTATGGGGGCACTGGATATGACAGTCACGGCATTTTTCAAAATCTACCCCCACTAAAATGTTATTTTGATTTTCCAGACTTAAGCGTACAAGATCGGATAAGCCTGCCAAAAATTCTTTATTCCCGGACAACGCCGGAATACGGTGATATTCTGAAATCCCGAGTTCACGGGCGCGGTCTTTATATTCGATATCCAGTTCATAAAGTGTTTCGGAATGTTCTGAAACAAAAGATACCGGAACAACGATTACTGCCATTTTATCAGCCGCTGTACGGATGAGTTCATCATCCAGCGAAGGCGTTGTCCATGCCATCGGTCCGACACGGCTTTGATAACAAACGGCATAGTCAAAAGTTGACTGAACCTGTTCCGTTGCGTTCAACGTCTTGACTATGGCCTCCACACCCAATTCAACATGGGTTACATAGGGATCACCCTTATCGACAATTTTTTGCGGCAAACCATGGGCCGAAAATAATATCCGGATAGCATGACGTGATTGCAATCTGACCAGAACAGGGACAATCAATTGAGCAAACCCATTAACCCAGCGACTATAATCCGGATAACAACAGACAAAACGGGTTTTTATGGCGCACTTTTTTTTCCTGCTCAATCGTTGCCATTCATGAAAAGACGATCCGGATGTGGTTGTTGAAAATTGCGGATACAAAGGCAGCAACACAATCTCATCGGCATTCCATGCCATGACCTCGTCCATTGTTTGATCCAGCATGGGATGCCAATAACGCATGGCTGTAAAAACTTTGACGGCTGAAAAATTTTGAATATTTTCAAGGTCACTTTCTATGACCCGTTGCTGTAAAATGGTTTGTTCCAATATCGGGGACTTGCCCCCGATATGATTATAAATCTGTTTGGCAACAGGTGCTCTCCTGAAAGAAATCCAATGAGCCAATAACCATCTGAAAGGCTGTGGTAAAGAAATTATCTGAGGATCATTGAATAAATTAAATAGAAAAGGCCTGATCGCCGAGGTTTGATCAGGTCCGCCCAGATTGAATAAAACAACAGCCAGTTTTTTCATTGTTCAAAGGATCCAAAACAATCGTTCAGGCATTCCAGTTGTGAACGAATTCAGCAACATATTCTACGTGTTCAACCGGTGTAAACTGCATCACACCATGACCCAGATTAAAAATAAATGGACCTTTGGTAAAACCGTGCATGATTTTTTCAAGTTCACCATGCAAAGCAGCGCCGCCTGCCAACAAGGCATGGTTATCAAGATTGCCCTGCAATGTACAAAAAGGTTGCAGATTATCAACGGCCCAGTCAATACCAACCCCATGATCGAGACTGACACCATTGACACCGGTCTGTTTGACAAAATCCTGATAAAGATGGCCCGCATTCCTGGGAAATCCAATAACAGGAATATGCGGATACTTTTTCCGGATATTGGCGACAATTTTTCGATTGGGTTCGATCACCCATTGTCTGAATTGGGTTTCTGACAAAACCCCGGCCCAACTGTCAAACAACTGGATAACCTCGGCCCCGTGTTCGATTTGCCGGATAAGATAATCGGAAGTTGATTTAATCAGAATATCAATAAGTCTGGAAAAACCTTCCGGATTTTCATAAGCCCATTTCCGGGCAATACCACATTCGGTTCCGCCGTGACCTTCAACCATGTAAACAGCAACGGTCCACGGGGCGCCGGCAAAACCGATCAAGGCCGTGCTATTATCAAGCTGACGACTTAACCGGCTGACCGTTTCAAAAACCGGAGATAAATGTTCAATAACGCCGTCACAATTTAAAATTTTCAAATCGTCTTCTGAACGCACAGGATCAAGAACCGGTCCGCGTCCTTCGATAAATTCAACTTTTTGGCCCAAAGCATCGGGAATAACCAGAATATCTGAAAACAAAATAGCCGCATCGGGTTTGAACCGCCTTAGGGGTTGTAGCGTCACTTCAACAGCCAGATCCGGTGAATAACAAAAATCGAGGAAATTTTTAGCGGATTTGCGAACTTCCCGGTATTCCGGTAAATACCGCCCGGCTTGACGCATCAACCAGAAAGGCGGCCTGGATAGATACGCATTCTGTTTAAAGTCAGGATTTAAGGCTTTTAACAATAACTTTTGATTTTGGTTATCCCGAACCGTTTTTTCAGGAACGGACGTTTTTTTGGAATTCATTTAACGGTAACTTTCATGGATCAATATATCTGGAAATCAGGGAATATGAATTCGTAAGAACATACCCCTTCTACAATAAAAAGATAGATATATAAAAAAAGTTGTTGTTGATGTAGTAGGGAAAATAACGGTGATTAATTTTTTTCCACAGTTTATCCAGATGAAGATAATTGTTTTTTTAACAACGGAAACAACGGGGATAAAAATTTAAATTTTAATGCTGGTCTTTCAAACAGGCGTAACGGGCATATAAAAAGTGCAATGAAAAAAAATTTGCAAATTTTTCGTCTGTCCGGCCTGTAACAGATGTGTATAAAATTTTGCTTTTGCGGTTATACAAATTCGTTATCAAACCATTAAGATGTGGAAAAATAAATTGTAAAATCTGTATTAAAAGGATGAAACCGGTATATTTACAGTTCAAAAAAATGGTCCACATGTTTTCAACAGGCATATATATTTAAAACAAGAGTATTCAATGTCATCTTTTAATTTGCATATGGTCTCTGACTCAACAGGTGAAACCGTTCGTTTGGTAGCCAGAGCCTGTCTGGCACAATACAAAAATGTTGAAGCCACAGAGCATTTATGGACCTTGGTCAGAAATGTGGATCAGGTTGATGAAATTCTGACGGCTTTGCAAAATGACCCCGGTTTTGTAGTTTTTACGCTGGTTAATGAGGAAACCCGTTCGGCATTGGAAAAAGGATGCCGTAAACTACAAATTCCCTGTATTTCTGCCCTTGATCCGGTGGTCAATGGACTGGGGGCCTTTCTCGGTGCCGAAGTTCATGCCAAACCGGGTCGGCAGCATGTGATGGATGTGGAGTATTTTAACCGTATTGAAGCCATGCATTTTGCCCTTAGCCACGATGACGGGCAATCGACATGGGATTTACAGGATGCCGATATTATTCTTGTCGGCGTTTCAAGAACGTCGAAAACACCAACCTGTATGTATCTGGCCAATCGCGGTATCAAGGCTGCAAATATCCCCATCGTTCCCGGTTGTCCGTTGCCGGATGAAATTTTCAATCTCCATATTCCGTTGATTATCGGTCTGACAAAAAATCCGAAACGTCTGGTTGAAATCAGGCGGCAACGGTTACGCATGCTGGAACAGGACGAACATACCGATTATGTGGATATGGAACGGGTGACCCAGGAAGTTCAGGAAGCGAAAAAAGTTTACCTGAAACAGAATTGGCCGATTATCAATGTCAGCAGAAAATCCATAGAAGAAACAGCGGCAACCATTTTGCAATATTACCGTCGTCATCAGGATATGCTGGCTGGCAGAGCCGATGTTGTTTAACTCTGTGGAACTGGTACTGGCATCGGCCAGCAAGATCCGTTGGCAATTGTTAAACAATGCCGGCCTGAATGTGCAGTGTCATCCGGTTGATGTGGATGAGGGGGCCTTAAAAGTAAAGTACCTGAATGAAAATTTTGCGGCTGAAAGAATATCCAGGCTTTTAGCGCGGGAAAAAGCCGGATCGATAATTAAACAGTACAAACAGGCGATGGTTTTGGGCTGTGACCAGATACTCGAATGTGACAATGAAATTTTCAATAAACCGCAAACCCGGTCCGGAACCCGGAAAACATTGCAAAAACTGTCCGGTAAAACACACTACCTGCATTCATCCTTGTGTATAATGACTGAACAAAAAATATATCGGGAAATCACCGACACAGCGGAATTAACCATGCATCCTTTGCAAAAAACGGATATTGATCATTATCTGGACCGGGTTGGCGACAGTGTGTATTCATCTGTGGGCGGGTATCATTTTGAAGCCATCGGGGTACAGCTTTTTAAAAAGGTAAAGGGTGATTATTTCACGATTCTCGGTTTGCCGTTAATCCCCCTGTTGAACGCATTGAACAGGTCAATGAAATGAATGAAGCCAGACAAATACCATTGGCCGGGGTGATGGGGTATCCGGTCGGGCATTCGTTGTCACCAAGGCTGCATGGGTTTTGGCTGAACCGTTATCAGGTTCCCGGTTTCTATGTGCCGTTGCCGGTGCGGCCACAAGACTTCGAACAGGCTTTGCGGGCCTTGCCGAAATTGGGGTTCAGGGGGGCCAATGTCACGGTTCCCCATAAAGAAACGGCATGTCATCTGGTGGATGAACGGGATGATACGGCGGAAAAAATCGGCGCCGTGAATACGGTTATTGTCGGGCCGGACGGCCATTTGCTGGGAACGAATACCGATGCTTTCGGCTTTATAGAAAATCTGAAAGACAAGGCCGGTAAAAGTTTACAGAAAAACAAACCGGCCATGGTTTTGGGCGCAGGCGGCGCCGCCCGGGGCGTGGTTTATGCCTTGCTGGATGCGGGTTTCTGCCGTGTTTTGATCGCTAACCGTACATTGGGCAGGGCCCTGGAATTTGAAAACCTGTATCCCGGAAAAGTCACCGCTGTTCACTGGTCCGAAGTCGAGCATGCCATGGCCGGAATTGGACTTTTGATCAACACCACAACGTTGGGCATGGTGGGTAACGAACCGCTACAGATTAAGCTGACACCATTACCGGCCGACGCCGTTGTTAGCGATATTGTCTATAACCCGTTAATGACGCCTTTGCTGCAAACGGCCAAAGCGCGCGGACATGTGGTTGTTGACGGTCTCGGTATGTTGCTGCATCAGGCCCGCCCCGGTTTCAAGGCCTGGTTCGAAGTGGAACCGGAAGTGGATAACGCCTTGAGACAACATGTTTTATCAGCTTTGCAGGGTGAATAGACGGTGTTTATCCTTGGTTTGACAGGTTCCATCGGGATGGGAAAAACCACGGCGGCCCATGATTTCAGAAGGTTCGGCATACCGGTTCATGATGCCGATCAGGTGGTTCACGATCTGTTGTTGAAAGACAAAACGGTTATTGAAGACATCGAAAAAATTTTTCCGGACGTTATTGTCAACGGAAAAATTGACCGTACCCGATTGGGCGCGATTGTTTTCAAAGATACGGAAGCATTGAAAATACTGGAAAACATTGTTCATCCGGCTGTACGCAAGGCAGAATGGCGGTTTCTGGCTGCAGCGTGCCGGAGACGGCATAAACTGGTTGTGCTCGACATTCCGTTGTTGTTTGAAACCGGCCATGATAAAGATTGTGACGCCGTATGTATGGTCACCTGCCCGGCTTTTTTACAAAAACAGCGGGTCATGGCCCGGCCCGGCATGACTGAAGACAGGTTTTTATCGATCCTGAAAAAACAAATGCCGGATGTTGAAAAAAGGAGCCGCGCCGATATGCTGATCCGAACCGGGCTTGGTCGGGGCTTCGGGCTTGTTCAAACGCAACAAATCATAAATAAGGTCATCCCGTTAACCGGAAGTCATTGGCCGCCCAAAATAATAAGATCATTTAAATAGCTTTAGTGGTGAAATATGCGTGAAATCGTTCTCGATACGGAAACAACGGGGCTGGATCCGAAAACCGGTGACCGGATTGTTGAAATCGGCTGTGTTGAATTGATCAATCATTTACCGACAGAGAACACCTATCATCAATACATCAATCCGGAACGGGATATGCCGGATGGGGCTTTTCGTGTTCATGGTTTATCCGAAGCCTTTTTGTCGGACTATCCGACATTTTCGGAAATCGCCGATGAATTTATGGAATTTGTCGGCACCTCAACCTTGATTATTCATAATGCCGATTTTGATATGGGCTTCATTAACTGGGAATTACAGAATATCAAGCGCTCAGCCGTTCCCATGGAACAGGCACTGGACACGGTACGTTTGGCGCGGCGCAAGTTTCCGGGCGCTCCGGCCAGTCTGGACGCCCTTTGCCGGCGTTTCAATATTGATAACTCGGACCGTGAATTGCATGGCGCCCTGAAAGATGCGTTGTTGCTGGCGGAGGTTTATCTGGAACTGATCGGCGGCCGCCAAACCGGGCTCGGTTTTCAGGATGCGACGGAGAAAGCCAGCCCCGGTTTGACAGATGGCAGCATTTCATCAACACCGTCTATTAAAGAACGCCCGTTCAGGCCACATCCCGTTGACGATCGGGAACTGGAAGCCCATGCCCGGTTTATTGAAGCCCTTGATAATGCCATCTGGTTAAAATAAATACAGGATATAAACGCAGACGTTTTATTTATGAGTCTACGCTGCCGGTTTCGCCGTCCTGCTGTTGCTGGAATTCTTCAATCCGTTGTTTGTACATGCCGACGAAATCAACGGGCCCCAGCATCAATGGCGGAAACCCGCCATCACGGGTCACTTCTGAAATAATATTGCGGGCAAACGGGAACAATAAACGCGGGCATTCGATCAACAGCATCGGCCCCTGATTTTCTTCTTCCACATTGACCGTAAACAGTCCGGCATATTCCAGCTCCAGGACAAAACCGACATCATCACCGACCGTGCAACGGACAGATGTCTCGAGAATGACTTCAAAAACGTTGTCTTCAAACGGGTTGACACCGACATTGACATTTATGGCAATATCCGGCTGTTTTTGTTGCATGATACCAAAAATTCCGGGAGCAGTCGGGGCTTCGAATGACAGGTCCTTGGTGTACTGTGCGTTGATGACGATGGGTTGCTGGGCTTGGTCTTCACCTTGTGTGTCGGCGGATTCAGTTGCGGGCGTTTGTTCGGCCATGGTGGTTCCTGTTGTAAAGAAATGTTCCGCCCGGAATGTCCCGGGGAAAAATAAATAGGGTTGGATTGAAAAAACTATCCTGTAGCGATAATCAAAGCCAGCCGTTATTTCAAGTGCAGATCGGGAATAAACCTTTATTGATCCCGACGGGACGGATCCGTGATGTCTTCAAATTCGCCGTCAATAACCATGTGTGAACGGTCAGGGTTGCCGGTTCCGGATGAGTGTGGAGCTGCGGGCGTAATGGTTTCAATGTGCCGGGCCAGTAGGGTTTTAAGAAAGCGGCGAAACCCCGGAACAAACAGCAACAAACCGATGCCGTCGGTCAAAAACCCCGGCAACAGCAAAAGCACACCGGCGATCAACAGACAGATCCCGGTGAAAAGTTCATCAACAGGAAGTATGTTGTCATTCAGATTTTGCCGTGCCTTTTCCAGCGTCGATAAACCCTGCCAGCGCAATAAAGCCGTACCGATAAACGCCGTTAAAATAATCAGGCCCAGTGTTGGCCAGAAACCGATGATATCACCCACCTGCATAAACAGGGCGATTTCACCGATTGGGACAAAGATAAATGCGAGTAATATGTAGACAGCCATGTTAGAGTAAGCTCAAATTATTGATTTCGGGGTCAGGCAAAAACGGATATCGGGTACCGGTTTTTAAAAGTAAACTTGAATCAGGTTATAAACCCGTTATCTATGTATGTATAAGGTGACACAGGCCGGAAAAATAAAACCGTGAACAGGGTGTAAATTCGCGTAAGATATAGATATGAAAGATTTAAAAAGTAACGGCCAACAGGTCAAATATAGTTCGTGATCAGGGTGTGTCCAGTTCGGTTGGCGGTTCTTTGCGCAGGATGAAAGGCCACATCACCGGATCCACAGAACAAACTTCAAGTTAAATACAAGGTAAACAATGTGTTATGAGTGATGGATTTCAATCAATTGATTTAATAATATTGGCGATGATTGCGGTATTTCTGGTCATCCGGCTGCGTAGCGTACTCGGGCGCAAAGACGGTCATGAAAACAAGCCGGGCGATTTTTTTTCCAATTCCGGTCTTTTGGACGAAGAACAGGATAATGTTGTCAATTTAAACGGTGCCCGCTCTCAGGGTCGTGAGCCGGAAATGGACACGGACGATGATGCGGATACCGAGTTTCAGAACTATCCGGAACAGGTTCGTGGTGGATTGCTGGATATCAGGAAAAATGATCCGTCATTTCATCCGGACCAATTTACAGAGGGCGCACGCAGTGCCTTTGAAATGATCCTGGAAGCCTTCGTTGGCGGCGATAAGGAACTGTTGAAATCGTTGCTCAGTGAAGACGTTTACAACAATTTTTGCGGCGTTATCGATGATCGGGCCAAAGCCGGTGAAACGGTCGAGGACAGTTTGATCCGCTTTAAAGCATCGGACATCATGGAAGCCTACATGGATAAAAACCGGGCCTATGTGACGGTTAAATTTGTCACCGAACAAATCAATGTAACTTTGGACGAAAATAATGAAGTGGTCAGCGGCAGCCCGACAGACGTGGTGACGGTAACGGATTTCTGGACTTTTTCCAGGGACACTTCGCAATCTGATCCAAACTGGGAATTGGTGGCAACGGGTAGTCTGGACTAGCTTATGATGGGCCTTCCTGTGACAAAAGCGGGTGTCTTGATCGCCGCAGGAATGATCCTTTCCGCCTGTGCCGTTGTCAATGATCTGGCGGTTTATGGTACGGGGGAAGAAAAAACCGGCCCCGAAGAGGTACGCTTTAATCTGTTAAAAGTGGAATACAGTGACTTGCCGGGATGGATGGGTGACCGGATTCGTCTGGCGTTTCCGGCGTTCCGCAAATCCTGCGCCAAAATCAGCCATAAAAAATCGGCGAAAAAACTGAATGGACAAATTGGCCCACTTGAAGAATTGGGAACGCTGAAACAGTGGCAAAAGATCTGTCAGGCGGGCGCGGCGGTCAATGATAAAAACGAAGCCGCCATCCGGTATTATTTTGAAAGTCATTTCCAGCCTTATCTGGTGCGCAATCTGGGCAAATCCAAAGGCCGCTTTACCGGTTATTATGAACCGGAACTCAGAGCATCATGGCAGCCGGATAACCGTTACCGCATTCCGGTTTATTCCCGGCCCAAGGATCTGGTGGCGGCGGATCTGTCAAAATTCGATAGCAAACTGAAAGATTGGAAATTGTTTGGCCGTATGGTCAACAACAAGTTCGTGCCATATTATACCCGGGCCGAAATCGATGACGGGGCGCTGGCCGGGCGACAACTGGAAATTCTCTGGGTGGACAGCGAAACCGATGCGTTTTTCCTGCATGTGCAAGGCTCGGGCCGGGCCGTATTCAATGACGGCTCGTTCATACGCCTTGGGTTCAATGGCCGTAATGGAAGGCCATACCGTTCTATCGGTCGGGAACTTGTTGAAAACGGCATTATGCGCAAAGAAGTTGTCTCCATGCGGACAATCCGGGCATGGATAGCCCAAAACCCGGTAGCCGGACAACAATTGATGCGGAAAAATGCGTCTTATATTTTTTTCCGGGTGCTGGATGGCGATGGTCCCGTCGGTGCCGAAGGGACTGTATTGACGCCGGGCCGCAGTCTGGCGGTCGATCCCAAATATATTCCCTATGGGGTTCCGGTGTGGCTGGATACGACGTTGCCTGAAAGGCCAAAACGGCCGCTGCAACGATTACTGATCAGCCAGGACACGGGCAGCGCCATCCGGGGCGTGGTGCGCGGTGATGTTTTCTGGGGATTTGGCCCAAAAGCCGGCGATTTGGCCGGTGCCATGAACGAATCCGGAGAATATTATCTGTTGTTGCCACGTGTTGAAAACGTATCGGGATGATGTAATGGCAAAAAAATCACAGACAGCGGAAACAAAACATGCAAAACCCCATGTTGCGGTGTTTGCAACCTGTCTGGTTGATTTGCAAAGACCCGGCATTGGCTTTGCCGCGGTCAAATTGCTGGAAGCCGCAGGTTGCCGGGTCAGCGTTCCGGAAAATCAAACCTGCTGCGGACAACCGGCCTATAACAGTGGCGACAAAACAACGGCTGTTGATCTGGCCAAACAAATGATCGCCGAATTCGAACAATATGATTATGTTGTTGTTCCGTCCGGGTCCTGTGGCGGCATGGTTAAACACCATTACCCGAAATTGCTGGCCGATAATCCACATTGGTTTGAACGGGCAACGGCACTGGAAAATAAGACTTTTGAATTAACCCAATTTCTGTGTGAAAAATATGAACCTGATATCGCGTTCAAAAAATATTCAAAATCAGTCACTTACCATGATTCTTGTGCCGGACTGAGAGAGCTGGGAATCAAGCAACAACCGCGCCAACTCTTAAATAAGATCAACAAAATAAACTTGATTGAGGGGGAAGAAGCCGAAACCTGCTGTGGCTTTGGCGGTTTGTTTTGCGTCAAGTATCCGGAAATATCGACCAAAATGACCGATGCAAAAATAGATGATATTGTCAAAACCGGGGCGGAAACAGTTATTGGCGGTGATTTGGGCTGTCTGATGACCATTGCCGGACGTCTGAAACGCCGGGGCCTTGATATCGAGGTTCGTCACATTGCAGAATTACTGGCGGATATGACCGATCAAGCGGCCATTGCCGAAGGACCAAAAGCAGGCGGCGGGTAAAATGCAGTCAACCAGCAAACAATTTCCGGAAAACGCCCACGAAGCCTTGCAGGATGAAGGGCTGCAACAGGCCTTGCAGAAATTATCCACCGGCTTTCCCTTAAAACGTCTGCAGGCGGCTAAACGATTGCCGGAATTTGAAGCCTTGCGGGATCAGGCGCGGAATATCAAAAACCATGTTCTGGAAAACCTTGATTATTATCTCGAACAATTCGAAGACAAAGTGACAAAATCCGGCGGTCATGTTCATTGGTGCCGCAACAGTGACGAAGCCCGGCAAACCATCCTTGATATTTGCCAAAAAGCCAACGCCAAAACGGTTACAAAAAGCAAATCCATGATTGGCGAAGAAATTGCCATCAATGACTTTCTTGAAACGAATGGCGTGACCCCCATCGAAACGGATCTCGGCGAATATATTATTCAGCTCCGCCATGAACCTCCTAGCCATATTATTGCCCCGGCCATTCATCTTTCAAAACAACAGGTTGCTGAGACTTTTTTAAAGCAACATGTTAATTTGGATCCGGATCGGGATCTGGATCAACCGCGACAATTACTGGAAGAAGCCCGCGAACAGTTGCGGCAAAAATTTTTACAGGCCGATGTAGGCTTGACCGGCGCCAATATGCTGGTGGCGGAAACCGGCTCCAACGTTCTGGTTACCAACGAAGGCAACGCCGATCTGACATATGGCGTGCCTAAAGTTCATATTGTGGTTGCCAGTCTGGAAAAAATTGTCCCGACTTTGGAAGACGCGACAACGGTGCTTCGTGTGTTGGCACGTTCGGCCACGGGACAGGAAATGTCCGTATATACAACGTTTTGCACCGGGCCGAAAAGGCCTGAAGACACGGACGGGCCGGAACAATACCACGTGGTTTTGCTGGATAACGGGCGTACGGATTTAATCGCTACGGAATTTCAGGAAATGCTGCGCTGTATCCGTTGCGGAGCCTGCCTCAATCACTGCCCGGTGTACAAGGCCGTTGGTGGCCATGCCTATGGCTGGGTCTATTCCGGGCCGATGGGTGCGGTTTTGATCCCCGGCCTTATCGGGATGGACGAAGCCAGCCACCTGCCCAATGCATCGACCCTGTGCGGACGGTGCGAAAGCATTTGCCCAATGCGTATTCCATTACCGAAAATGCTCAGAGATTGGCGCACCCGTAACTATCAACAAGGTAAAACCGGGATTAAATCCCGTTATGCCATGGCGGCGTGGGCATTTATGGCGAAAAGGCCCAAGTTGTATCATGGGGTTATGGGGATTATTTCAAGTGTTTTATCGAAACTGGGCAAAAAATATGGCCGTTTTAAATCCTTGCCCGCGGCCGGGGCATGGTGTGAAAGCCGGGATTTACCGGCACCACAAGGCGGCACGTTTATCCAGCAATGGCAAACGAGGCGAAAACAGGACCGGGAACAATCGTTATGACAGCCCGCGATGACATTTTGGATAAAATTCGCCGCGCTCATGGACGCGGATCGATGAACACGCCTGAAAACATTCGTGATCGTTTGCAATCGCCGAAAGCCAACATCATTCCGAACCGGGGAAAAATCAGCGGCGATGATAAAATCAAACAATTCATTGATGAAGCCGAGCGGGTCGAAGCGACGACAAAAAGCATAAGCGATATCAATGCGCTGCCGGATGCAATCGCGACGTACCTGAAAGAAAATAATTTACCGGCGGCTTTGAAAATTTCAACGGATCCGTTATTATCAGGCGTTGACTGGAAAAAAGCGCCGGTCCTGACTGTGTCAACGGAACCGGTGGATGGCGCCGACGAAGTCGGTGTCAGCGTCGCTTTTTCAGGGGTGGCGGAAACGGGGACGCTGGTTTTTGTCTCCAGCCCGGAAAACCCGACCCGGCTGAATTTTTATCCGATCACCCATATTGCCGTTATCCGCGTCGATGATATCACCGGAGCCTACGAAGATGTCTGGCAAAAAATTCGGCAAACAAACAACGCCCATAACGCAACCGGGATTATGCCGCGAACGGTCAATTTTATTACCGGACCGTCGAGAACAGCGGACATTGAACAGACTCTGCTGTTGGGTGCGCACGGCCCGCAACGATTGCACATTATACTTGTCGGTTAGCGGTTATGAAAAAAACGCCGGACCACGAAAATCTGATCGATGATGTGAATTTATGGCACCGCGTCACCGAAAGCGTACAGCCGCTATCCAAACACAAACAAAACTATTATAAAAAAACCGCAACCCGGACAATGACAGATGACCATAAAACCGTTCCCGTGAACAAACCGGGACCCCGGCATAAACCGCTGTCTGCTGGAAAAAAGCCGGTCCATACACAAAAGTTGCAACATGGCATCGCGCCGGGGCTGGACCGGGCGACGGCAAAACGCATGCGCCGTGGCAAGGTGGCGCTTAACGCAACGCTTGATTTGCACGGAATGACAAAAGGCGAGGCTTACCCGGCCTTGATGCGGTTTATTGAAATGGCCTATAATCGCGGACATCAAACGGTGCTGGTGATTACCGGCAAGGGCCTGAAAAAGGACGGAACCGTCGGCGTGCTCAGGCAATCGGTGCCGGACTGGTTGAATGATGACGTTTTTCGCGGCCGGGTTAATGCCTATGCCTATGCGGCGCCTAAACATGGCGGGGTCGGGGCGCTCTATGTCAAACTAAGGAGAAAAAAATGACGCCTTTCGGCGAGAAAGTCCGCGCGTTAAGAGCGGCCAAGGGTTTGTCTTTAAAAAAAATGGCCGAAGACCTGGGCGTTTCATCGGCCTATTTTTCCGCTCTCGAGCACGGCCACCGTGGCCGCCCAGGGTCCGGACTGGTGCAACAGATTTGCGGCTATTTCGGCCTGATGTGGGACGAGGCCGAAGAATTGCAATCATTGGCCGAAATTTCCCATCCCCGCGTGGTGGTTGATACGCAAGGCCTTAGCCCGCGGGCCACGGAATTGGCCAATACCTTGGCCGAATGCATTGATAAACTGGATGATGACACCATCGACTGGGTGCTGGCCGAAATTCGCGGCGTTCATCAACTGCCTAAAGGCCCGACCCATTAGTCTTTATTTTTAAGGTATTATGGACTTTTCCTAAAGAATGAATTTACGTAAATCGGCGTTTTTGGCCAAATCATTCAAACTTTCATGGACCATTTCCGGGGTGATGGTGATGGTTTCGCCGGTACGTTCGGAAGCCGTAAAGCTGATTTCTTCAAGTAATTTTTCAAGAACAGTATGTAACCGTCTGGCGCCAATATTTTCGACACCCTGATTGATCTCGGCGGATAAATCGGCGATCCGTTCGATGGCGGCGTCGTCAAATTCAAGGGTCACCCCTTCGACGGCCATCAGGGCGGTATATTGTTTGATCAGGCTGGCTTCCGGTTCAATCAGGATGCGCATGAGATCATCCCGGCTGAGGGCGTCCAGTTCGACCCGGATCGGCAACCGGCCCTGTAATTCCGGCAACATGTCGGCCGGTTTCGATAAATGAAAAGCCCCCGATGCGATGAACAGAATATGATCGGTTTTTACGGTGCCGTGTTTGGTTGAAACGGTGGTGCCTTCGATCAGCGGCAAAAGGTCCCGCTGCACGCCTTCGCGGCTGACATCGGATCCGCCACGCTCCGCCCGGGCGGTGATTTTATCAATCTCGTCAAGGAAAACGATGCCATTGTTTTCTGTAATCTCAATGGCTTGTTTAAGAATGAGATCTTCATCCAGCAATTTGTCGCCTTCATCATTGATCAATACATCATAGGAATTGGCAACGGTCATGGTTTTCTTGGTGGTTTGCTGGCCAAAGGCTTTGCCGAACATGTCGCCCAAATTCATCATGCCCATTTGCGCCCCCGGCATACCGGGAATATCGATGGTTGGCATGGATGCGGTGGCCGTTTCATTGATTTCGATCTCGATTTCCTTGTCGGCCAACGTTCCTTCGCGCAGAAGTTTACGGAATTTATCACGGGTTTGCGCATTGGCACTGTCACCGACCAATGCATCAAGCACCCGTTCTTCGGCGTTGAGCTCGGCTTTGGCCTGAATATCTTCGCGCAGGCGTTCGCGGGTCATATGAATGGCGGTTTCCAGCAGATCACGAATGATCTGTTCAACATCGCGACCGACGTAGCCGACTTCGGTGAATTTGGTGGCTTCGACCTTGATAAACGGCGCGTGGGCGAGCTTGGCAAGGCGTCTGGATATTTCGGTTTTGCCGACCCCGGTTGGCCCGATCATCAGAATATTTTTAGGCAATACTTCTTCGCGCAGTTCATCGGATAACTGCAGACGCCGCCAGCGGTTACGCAAAGCAATGGCAACGGCGCGTTTGGCGTCAAACTGTCCGACAATATTGCGGTCCAGTTCGGATACGATTTCCCGGGGCGTGAAAGGGCTGCTTTCAAAAAGCGGATTTTGTTCGGTTGTTTTTTTCATTATAAGGTTTCTATGGTTACTCTGTCGTTGGTATAGACACAAATGTCACAGGCAATGGCCATGGATTTACGGACAATCGTTTCGGCATCGAGATCATCGATATCAATCAAGGCCTTGGCTGCAGACAAGGCGTAATTGCCGCCTGATCCGATGCCGATCAGCCCGTCTTCGGGTTCAAGTACATCGCCGGTGCCGGTTAAAACCAGTGATGCGTCCTTGTCGGCGACGGCCATCATGGCTTCGAGTTTTCTAAGGTAGCGGTCCGTGCGCCAATCTTTGGCCATTTCAACGGCGGCGCGGGTCAGTTGCCCGGGGTATTGTTCAAGTTTGGCTTCAAGGCGTTCAAACAACGTGAACGCATCGGCTGTGGCCCCGGCAAATCCGGCGATAACCGAGCCATTGGACAGACGCCGGACTTTATGGGCGTTGGCTTTGATAACGGTATCGCCAAGGCTGACCTGACCGTCGCCGCCAATAACGACCTGGCCGTTTTTGCGCACCGATAAAATGGTGGTACCGCGCCAGCCGGGGAAACCCGTACCTGAAATTTCAGAATGTGACATGAAATAAACCTGTAAAAGAAGTGAACAAATTGGAATATAGCGTGCAATCACGGTTTGTGAAGCCGTAACCACAACAAAAGCCGTTAAATGTGATACAAAAGCGATCAGGACTGGTGAAATCGGCGGGGTACTGGTAAAACATGCGGATTGAAGATCAGGCAATGCTGGAGAAGACAATGAACAAGCCGGTGAACCAGATGGCGCGTACAGCGACGGTGGACCGTTCGACCAACGAAACCAAAATCAAGGTATCCGTGAACCTTGATGGTACGGGTCGTTATAATATCTCAACCGGGATCGGTTTTCTTGATCATATGCTGGAACAGCTGTCACGTCACAGCCTGATGGATCTGGATGTCGAGGCCGTTGGTGATTTGCACATTGATTTTCACCACACAACCGAAGACACAGGCATCGCCATTGGTGAAGCGGTTTCAAAAGCTTTGGCCGAGCGCAAAGGAATTGTCAGGTACGGTTCGGCACTGGTGCCGATGGATGAAACCCTGAGCCGTGTCGCCCTTGATCTGTCAAACCGGCCCTATCTGGTGTGGCGGGTTGATTTTTCCAAGCCCAAACTGGGCGACATGGACACCGAGCTGTTTCGCGAATGGTATCAAGCTTTTGCCCAGGCCGCAGGGGCGACTTTACATGTTGAAAATCTGTACGGGGAAAACAATCATCATATTGTCGAATCGTGTTTTAAAGGCCTTGCCCGTTCATTGAGACAGGCGATCGCCATTGATCCCGGCAAATCCGATCAGGTGCCTTCAACCAAAGGCGTGCTCGGCGGGTCGTTATAAAAATGTCGCCGGATCAATAAGAAATGCGGTTATTTACGGTATATTTACGCCGCGACGGCCTTGATATGGATAACGACATGGCGGTGGTCAAGGAGGGCTTCAGCTGGCCCGGGTTTTTGTTTTTCACCCTGTGGGCGCTTTCCAAAAAAATGTGGTTGTGGGCGGCGGTGGTCTTCATTGTTGAAACCATGATTGTGTCCGGGCTTGAGCAGACGGGAATGGACGCGTTAACGGTGACGCTGTTGTTGTTGATAGCAAATTGGGGCAAAGGCGTGTTTGCAAATGATCTTTACCGCCGCAAACTGGAAAAACAGGGTTTTGTCTTGGCCGGTGCGCCGGTTGCGTCCAATCCGGATCAGGCCCTGTTCCGGGTTTTGCTGGATGACAGGGGATATCAGGCATGACAGCCAGGGTCGCCATTATTGATTACGGTTCCGGCAATTTGCGCTCTGCGGAAAAAGCCATTGAACGGGCCGGGCTTGAACGGGGCGGGGTCGATGCGGTTCGCGTCACCGCCAGGGCTGAAGATTTAAAATGGGCCAGCCATATTGTGTTGCCGGGTGTGGGCGCCTATGCCGATTGCCGCAAAGGCTTGTACGCACTGGATGGCATGGTTGATGCGCTTGAAAATGAAGTGCGCAAGCATGGCAAGCCGTTTCTGGGTATTTGTGTCGGCATGCAACTGATGGCCAATGCCGGTCATGAATTTGTGACCACACCGGGACTGGGCTGGATTGACGCTGAAGTGGGGCCGATCAAAACTTCAGACCCCACATTAAAAATACCGCATATGGGCTGGAATAACCTGAATTTATTATCAGAAACCCATGACATGTTAAACGGCATTCAAACAGGTGATCATGTTTATTTTGTTCATTCATTTGCCATGATTTGTGTGAACAGGGATGATGTTTTGGCCAACGTTGATTATGGTGGTCCGGTTGTTGCCATCGTCGCCCGTGATAATCTGATCGGCACCCAGTTTCATCCGGAAAAAAGCCAGAAAACCGGATTGCAGCTCCTTACGAACTTTGTTAATTGGCGACCATAACCGGACGCTCTGTTTTTTGATACGGATATGAAATGATTTTTTTCCCGGCCATTGATATTAAAGACGGACAATGCGTGCGCTTGCTCTACGGCGAAATGGATAAAGCCACGGTTTTTGGCGACAACCCGGCGGCACAGGCGAAAGCTTTTTTGGATGATGGTGCAAAATGGTTGCATATTGTTGATTTGAATGGTGCTTTTTCCGGAAAATCGGTCAATGGCGACGCCATATCGGCGATTATCAAAACCGTGGATATCCCTTTGCAACTGGGGGGCGGCATTCGCACAATGGCCGATATGGAATATTGGCTGGATCGGGGCGTGAGCCGGGTTATTCTGGGCACTGTCGCTGTCCGTAACCCGGACCTTGTGCGTGAAGCGTGCCGTGAATTTCCGGGCCGGATTGCTTTGGGCATCGACAGCAAAGACGGCTTCGTTGCCGTTGAAGGCTGGGCCGAAGTTTCAGAAATGAAAGCCATTGATCTGGCGAAACGCTTTGAAGACGCCGGCGCCGCCGTCATCATTGCCACCGATATTGCCCGCGACGGCGCTATGCAGGGACCGAATACCGAGCATACGCTGGAAATGGCCAAAAGCGTCAGGACGCCGGTGATTGCATCCGGGGGCGTGTCGTCGATGGACGATATTCGGGCCTTGAAAAAAGTCGGTGACGGTCTGCTCGAAGGCGTGATTAGTGGCCGTGCCGTTTATGATGGCAGGGTTGATGTAAAAACCGCACAGGCGATTTTGTCGGAAGGCGGGGCTCCATGTTGAAAACGCGGATTATTCCCTGTCTTGATGTGGCGGATGGCCGGGTCGTCAAAGGCGTCAATTTTGTTGATCTGGTGGATGCCGGTGATCCCGTGGAACAGGCCAAACTATACGACCGGGCGGGGGCGGATGAACTTTGTTTTCTCGACATTACCGCCAGTCATGAAAACCGTGACAGCATTTATGACGTCATTCGAAATACCGCGGAACACTGTTTCATGCCGCTGACCGTTGGCGGCGGGGTCCGCACCACGGACGATATCCGGAAATTGCTGTTGGCCGGTGCGGACAAGGTCTCCATCAATACGGCGGCTGTTTTCAATCCGGAATTTGTCAGGGAAGCGGCGGAAAAATTTGGCTCGCAATGTATCGTTGTAGCTGTCGATGCCAAGGCGGTCGGGCCGGAAAAGTTTGAAATATTTACCCATGGCGGACGCAAGGAAACGGACCTTGACGCTGTTGAATGGGCGAAAAAAATGGCGGACTATGGTGCCGGGGAAATTTTATTGACGTCCATGGACCGGGACGGCACCAAACAGGGCTTTAACATCCCGTTGACCCGGGCGGTGGCGGACGCCGTTACCATACCGGTGATCGCATCGGGTGGGGTCGGCACGCTGGATCATTTGGTTGACGGCATCAAAGCCGGTCACGCTTCGGCGGTTTTGGCCGCATCTATTTTTCATTTTGGCACATTTACCATTGCCGAAGCCAAACAGCACCTTAAAATGGCAGGCGTTGCTGTGCGTGACGTATAGATTTGGGGAAAATAATGACCACCGATAAATCAAACAATCATATTCTGGATCAGCTGTTTCAGACCATTGAAAGCAGACGCGGTGATGATCCGACAAAATCACACACGGCCAAACTGTTTAAAAAAGGTCGCGGCAAAATTTGCAAAAAACTGGGTGAAGAAGCTGTTGAAGTGGTGGTTGCCGCTTTGAACCAGTCAAAAAAACACGTGGTCAGCGAAAGTTCCGATTTATTGTATCATTTGCTGGTGTTATGGGCCGAAGCGGGGATTGATCCCGATGACGTCTGGGACGAATTGCAAGGCCGGGTCGGTATTTCCGGGATCGATGAAAAAAACAGCCGCCCCAAAGACCCGCTCGATTAAAACATTCAAAGGGACCCAAGATGGATTACGATAAAGACAATATTTTTGCGAAAATTCTGGCGGGCGATATTCCCTGCGAGCCGGTGTATGAAGACGAATGGGCGATGGCGTTTCCCGATATCAGCCCGCAATGCCCGGTGCATATTCTGGTGATCCCCAAAGGGGCCTATATTTCCATGGATGATTTTTCCGAACGCGGTAGCGCCGATGAAATCGCCGGGTTTTTCCGCGCCGTTGGCAAAGTGGCAAAAAGGGCCGGTGTGGATAAAACCGGCTACCGCATCATTGCCAATCACGGCACCGATGCCCATCAGGAAGTCAACCATTTCCATGTTCATATTCTGGGTGGCAAAGACTTGCGCCGCGGTATTTTGCCGAAAAAGGTATAGAATCCTTTGCCCGTGATTCGCCGAATTTCCTTTTTCGGGAAAACCCGGACCTGGCTGATAGTCAAAAAATCCCTATGGATTGAAGGGGTTAGAGGCCTAAAAAAATCATTTTGCATGCGGCACGTTTATTTGCTATGAGGTGATAGTGTGATCATCGCCTTAACGTAACGGCTGACCGTGAAAGATTTTGAACCAGAAAATTATACCGGAAACGGTTTTAATGACGCCGAGGACGCAAAAAATTTTGCGTTGGAAAGGTTGCGCGCCGAAGCCGAAGCCATCCGCACCATCCAGCAAACGGTGCTGAAAACCCATCAACAATTGGAAAACCGGGCGGGTGATGGACAACAAAACCGGCAGGATTTGACGGAAGATCAACTTGATGCGCTTGTAAAAAAGGCCGAAGACAGCGGCGTTGATTTCAAAATAGATGACGATTTGCTGACCTCTGGCCTTGATGCGGTGTGGGCTGAAAAAAGAGCCGAACAAGTCATCGAGGACGAGGCCTTAAACGCAGGATGGCTGGCTAAATCAATCATTTCCCAGCAACAGCCTGATACCACAGCGTTGATGAAGGACTGGACAGCCGAGCTTGAGAAAGATCCGTTTCAGCGCCATTTTCTAACAAAAATTGATGATCCCCTGATTGAGCAGTCGGCGACGGTTTTCCGTGAAGCCGAAGTCGAATTCGAATTGCGTCAAGCGATTGATGCTATTCCGGTTGAGCAGATGGCTGCAGGTGAACTGGAGGCTCTCTCGGCCTATGATCAGGCTTTGAAAGATGGCCTTGACCGGGAAGAAGCGTTGGCTGTAGCCATTTTGGCTGCGGAACGATTTGCGGGCGGCAACGATGTGTTGCCGGCATATGACGTAGCCAGCGCTGATGATCCTTTATCCGGTTTTCAGGCGGCTCTGGAAAACAGCATAAGCGGTTCCGGTTTGAACGAAGACGATGAAAAAACAGTAACTTCGCAACCGGATGATGCCGCGTTTTTTGGTGGTTTTGGTGGTGGTGAAAGCACCGGTCCAGGCGGTCTGGTGTTACTGGGCGGCGGCGGTGAAGACGTGTTGGCATCCGGTTTGACCGGCGGTGACGGCGGATTCGGGTTGGGGTTTAATTTTATTTTCGATCCGGTCAGCCTGTATCAGGTTGACAGAACCCCGGAACCGAATGAACGTCGGGATGACCCCTTGGTTGAAACGCCGCAAAAATATGAACATGTCGAAGGAACGAATGCTTCGGATTTATTGGTCGGCGCCGACGGGTCATCGGCCATTGGCGGTTTTGAAGGCAACGATTATTTATACGGTGATACGCCGACGAATTATATATCCGGCACGCATAACACGGCCAATCCGTTGTTAACGCCGACATTTTCCGAAAATGGTTCAGCCGATGTCATATCCGGCGGTGCCGGTGATGATCAGCTTTGGGGCGGCGCCGGTGCGGATATGATGCATGGCGATGTGCCGGATTCCGGGGACAGCCTGCTGAATGAATTTGATTTTGCGCTGGGCAGCACGGCGGCCGGTGACGATACCCTGTATGGCGGCGCCGGTGATGATCAACTTTGGGGCGGGGCCGGGGATGATACGTTTTATGGTGAAGACGGCAGTGATACTTTAAACGGCGGCGATGGGCTGGACACGCTTTATGGCGGCGGCGGCAATGATAATCTGTTTGGCTATGCCGATGTTGATGTGCTTAGGGGCGGTCAGGGAGACGACACTTTGACAGGCGGTGCCGGACAAGACGAATTTCAGTTTGCCGGGGGCACCGGGGCCGGTACGCTGGACAAGGTGACATCGCTGGGACTGGATATCATTGAAGATTACAGCGCTGCAGAAAATGATCAGTTTGCTTTATACAATGACGACTTTGCACTGGGCGCGGCGGGGACGTTAACGGACGGGACCAATTATTTTGAAACCACGGAACAGACGCTGTCGGCAACGCCGTTTGATGCCTCATCCGGTGTCAGCAACAGCGGCGTTGTGGTGATGGGGGCCGGAACGGGAACGGGCGGTGTTCAGGTTTATTATACCGAAGACGCTGCCAACATGACGGCGACCAATTCCTATCAAATCACTGAAATCGTCAGCGCCAATACCTCTGAACTGGAAGCGGCGGACTTTTTGTTGCGTTCCTGAATCAGGCGCTGACGGAGTGTTGCAGGGGTCGCTGGTTTTGCCCGGGCGGTAAATAGCGAAACGACAGCGCCTCGGCGAGGTGGTTGCGAAAGATCAGTTGGGATTCGTCAAGATCGGCAATGGTTCTTGCTACTTTCAAAACCCGGCTGTAGCCGCGGCCACTCAAAGAAAATTCCTGCGTGGCGTGGCGCAAAAGCTGTTGCCCGTCATGATCAAGGGTTGTCACCTGATCCAGCAATTGGCCATTGATTTCCGCATTGGTGCGGATGGTTTTTGTCGGGGCGTCGTTGCCGGATGGCTGGGTGGCATAGCGTTGACGTTGAATATGCCGCGCCCGTTCGACACGTTTGCGCACCTGTTGGGATGCTTCGCCGCGCTCGGTGGCGGACATTTCAAAAGGATCAAGGGCGGGGACCTGAACATGCAAATCAATACGGTCAATCAGGGGCCCTGAAATTTTGTCCTGATAGGTGCGGGCACAACCGGGGGCGCGCGAACAGGCCCGGGCGGCATCATTCAGATGACCACAGCGACAGGGGTTCATGGCGGCAATCATTTGCACCCGGGCCGGATAGGTCAAATGGGCGTTGGCACGGGCGATGGTGGTGGTCCCGGTTTCCAGCGGCTGGCGCAAGGCTTCAAGAGCGGCGCGCTGGAATTCCGGGAGTTCATCAAGAAAAAGCACACCAAGATGGGCCAGCGACACCTCGCCCGGTTTGGCGTTATGCCCACCGCCGACCAAAGCCGCCATGGATGCGGAATGGTGTGGGTCACGGAACGGCCGCATAGGGTTCAACTGGCCGTCCTTCAATAATCCGGCCAGACTGTGGATCATGCTGACTTCAAGAATTTCCGTGGCGTCAAGGGTGGGTAAAATGCCCGGCAAGGCACTGGCCATCATCGATTTACCGGCACCGGGCGGACCACACATCAACATGTTGTGTCCCCCGGCGGCAGCGATTTCAAGCGCTCGCTTGGCGGTTTCTTGCCCTTTGATATCAGCCAGATCGGTGCCGGGTGCTGCAAACTGTTGATCATCGGGGGTGATGATTTTAGGTGGGCTGATGATTTGCTGGCCTTTGAAATGGTTAATGATTTGCAATAAATCGCGGGCACCTAGAATTTCAATGCCGCTGGCCCAGGCCGCTTCGGGTCCCTGATCAACGGGGCAAATCAATCCGCGCCAGTCGGTGCTGCCAGTTTTCAGGGCGTGGTCACTGACATGCAGGGCGGACGGTAAAACGCCGGATACATTGGCAATCCGCCCATCCAGTGCCAATTCACCCAGTGCCGTCCAGACACTGATTTCCTGTTTGCCCAGAATGTCCATTGCCGCCAACAGGCCAAGGGCGATGGGTAAATCAAAATGGCTGCCTTCTTTCTGCTGATCGGCCGGGGCCAGATTGACGGTGATCCGGGATGGTGGCAAGCTCAGCCCGATGGCGTGAAAAGCGGCGCGCACCCTTTCCCGGCTTTCGGCAACGGCTTTATCAGCCAGACCGACAATGGTGAACGACGGCAAACCGCTTGAGATTTGGACCTGAACATCGATATCAAGGACGTGAATGCCTTCAAAGGCGACGGTATGAATGCGGGCAACCAAAAACAAAAATCCTTATATATAGAAAGGCAACTAGCAAATACGACGATAGATAAGAATGATCATATACACGAATGGCGGGATATTGCATAGCAAAAACAGCCATGTTTAAAAATCAGGGTGAAAATTTCTGGATAGGGGGTTTTTAAACAAAAATTACAGTTTGTTTTCGATAACATCCCAGAGATCGCTTTCAAGGCAGGTATTATCGAAACGGTTGATTTCCTGTAAACCCGTTGGCGAGGTGACGTTGATTTCGGTCATGTAGTCGCCGATAACGTCGATACCGGTAAAAACAAGCCCGCGTTTTTCAAGTTCCGGTCCGATGGCTTCGCATATTTCCAGATCGCGCTTTGTCAGTTCTGTCGGCTCCGCCCGGCCGCCGACATGCATGTTGGAACGGGCCTCACCCTGTTTCGGTACCCGGTTGGTGGCCCCGACCGGCTTGCCGTCAAACAGGATAATGCGTTTGTCGCCGTTTCTGACATCGGGTAGATAACGCTGAACCATAATGGGTTCGCTGTTGGCGCTGAAAAACATTTCCAGCAACGCGTTCAGGTTTTCGTTGTCGGGGGTAATATGAAAAATTCCGGCCCCGCCATTGCCGAACAGCGGCTTGACAATCAGATCGCCATGTTGCTTGCGAAAGTCATGTATGGCAACGGGATCGCGGCTGATCAGGGTGGGCGGCAATAATTCGGGGAAATCCAGAATAAAAAGTTTTTCTGGCGCGTTGCGGACGTGGGCCGGGTCATTGACCACCAATGTGGCCGGGTGAATACGTTCCAGCAAATGGGTGGTTGAAATATAACCCATATCAAAGGGCGGGTCCTGGCGTAATAAGACCACATCAAAATTTTCCAGATTTTCGCTGAATTCATCGCCAAGGGTATAAAAATCATCCGCCTGATAACGCAACGACAGTGGCCGCATACGGGCATTGACGGAACCGTCTTTATAAGTCAGTTGATCCGGTAAATAATGAAAAATGCTGAAGCCGCGTTTTTCCGCCTCAAGACCAAGCACAAAGGAGCTGTCCCCGGTTATATCGATGGTGTCGATGGGGTCCATTTGCAAAGCCACGCGTAAAGTCATGTCGGGGTTCCTGGAGCAGAAGATAATTTAAGCTGATGCAGTGTTTTTAAGGTATCCGGATCGTGTCCCGGATCATCGTCCAATTGACGCCATCTTTCAAGGGATTGAATGGCGCCAGCGGTTTGTCCAAGGCGGACTTGCAACAATCCGCATTCGCGCCACAGCATGGCCGTTTCGGGAAACACCAGCAAAGCCGCGATTAAAGGTTGGCTGGCCTGTTCAAGGTTTCCCCGCTCAAGCCAGCATGCAGACCGGGTCTGTTGCAGGCGGATTAAAAGCCCGCCATCGGTCAAGCCTTGAAACTGTTGCCATTTGATTTCCTGATCCAACCCGGCGGTTGATTTGATAAAAGCGCGTAAAGCGGAGATGTCCATGACCTGTCCAGAATGTGCGGCATCGATGATCAGGCGCCCGCGGGAATTTTCAAGACGTATGAACAGATGGGGTTTTAAATCAATGATATCGGCATGCCAGCCGATTTTCCTGAGGACCGCCAGATAAAGCAAAGTCAACATTACCGGATGGCCTGAACGGGTGCGGATAACCTTGGTTAAATCACAGCCGTCGGGATCATCGAAAGCAAACCGGGCGCAATTGTACCCATGACGTCTGGTGATGACCTCTGAAAGCGCCATGCGCCGCAAGTCAAGCGGTGCATTCAGGCTATCAGCGTCACCTGCAAATTCTTTGACTTCATTTACAAGTGATAAAAAATGGCGCTGAAAGGGATCAAGGGAAAACGGTGGTTGATCAATGGCCGCCAACAACAGGGCCGTATGGATAAGGTCAGGCGGATGCGCGTTTATTTCAGAAAGTTCAACAAGCTGATCAAGGATACTTTGCCGGTGCGGGGTCATGATGTGTTGGATTTGGCTGTAGGCGGGCCCGGCTGTTTGACGCGGACGTGGCTGATGATTTTCTGTACATAGGAAATGGTGCGGGCGTGAGCGATAACGCGGTCCAGTTCCTTTTGGTTTTGCGCAATACCCATTAAATAAACCGTGCCGTTGACCGTTTCGATGGCGTAATTGATGGATAAAACGTCTTCGTCAAAGGTTAATTTAGATGTCAGTTGTGTGGTTGCCCAGCTGTCCTTGGAAAAATTGATAACGCTACTGTCGCCGATCTGGAGTTCATTGAAAATGGCTTTCGGTGCGCCCGCTGACCATGCCAGGCGGACGGCCTTGGCCCGTGCCTGTTCGTCAGGGACAACGCCCGTCAACAGGGCCTGGTTTTCAAAAACTTCGACACCGACCTGAACGGCGAGTTTATTGTCTTTGTTGACAATGGCGTAGCGAATTTTTGTTGCAAGGGCGGTATCGGCGGTGATGGTTTTCAGGGGCCGTTCTTCCATGGCGGCGGTACCAAGGGTGGCCCCGGCACCGACAACGACACTTGCACAACCCGCCGGGACCATCAGCATAAAAATCAATAGCACAGGTTTCAGAAAGCGACTGGAAAAAAAACTGGAAAAAACAGGTTTTGGGGCGAACATATTCATTTCCTATAATTTAAAAACGATGCCTCTGTTTAAACGACAAAAATTAACAAAATATCATGATGGCCGCCAAATATCTTTCAGATGGCACGGTAATCGGTTTTTGACAAAATACATAACATCAAAACGAACATGGCGGGGATTGAAAAGAATGCCTTGCTGTAAAAAAATGTCGGCCGCAGCGGCAATGCGCTGCATTTGCCGCGTCTCGACAAAGGTTTGTTCCGGGCGGTGCGCGCTGCGGGCCTTGACTTCGACAAATATTAACGTAGTTCCGCGTTTGGCGATTAAATCGATTTCGCCACGGGGTGTTTTATAACGTCTTGCCAAAATCCGGTACCCTTTGAGCCGTAAAATCCATGCGGCGAGGGTTTCTGCATGAAAGCCTTTGCGCCAGGCCTGTTTGCGTTTGTCGAGGCCGGTCATCATGGTTTTTGTTTTTCCAGCAATAAAGCGCGTTGATAAACCGTTTTTTTACGTAACCCGAATTGGCTTGTGACCTGCCTCACGGCGTCCCGTGTTGACAGGGTCCGGAATGCGTCCTTTAACGCCTGATCAATTTCAGCGTCAGAAATGTTTGTGGTTTTTGTCGCCGGGCCAACAACAATGGTAATTTCGCCCTTGGGCGGCCCGGTTTCGCTGTAATATCCGGCCAGTTCGGAAACAGACCCGCGTTTGACGTCTTCATAAAGCTTGGTCAATTCACGGCTGACGGCACACTGTCTGGAACCCAGAACCTGATCGATGTCTGCCAGTGATTTCGCCAATCGTTTTGGCGATTCAAGAAAAACCAGACTGCCCGGGACAGGGACCAGTTTAAAAAGAGCTTTTTGCCGGGCTGTCGTTTTCGATGGCAGGAAGCCGTGAAAATAAAACCGGTCTGTGGGTAATCCGGACAAAACCAGAGCCATTAAAATGGACGACGGCCCGGGTATGGCGGACAAATGTATATGGGCGTCAATGCACGATTGCACAAGTTTATAGCCTGGATCGGACAACAAAGGCGTTCCCGCATCGGAAACCAACGCCACCATCTGGCTTTGTTGCAAGCGTTTGATCACATCAGGACCGGCGCGGTCTGCGTTGTGTTCATGATAGGAAATCAGCGGCTTTTTGATGTCATAGTGGTCGAGCAGTTTTGTTGTCACCCTGCGGTCTTCACAGGCGATAACATCAGCGGTGCGCAAAATATCCAGTGCGCGCTGGCCCATATCGGACAGGTTGCCAATGGGCGTCGCGACAAGATAAAGTCCGGGCGGGTGGTTATTTTTTGCATACATTTGTTGTTTTTGCACTGTGTTGCGGTTTACTAATTGCGGTACTGTCGTTAGTTATATGACAACAGTCAGAACGGGAATGACCGCAAGATGACAATAAATTTTCAGAACGGGATTTGGAACAGGGCATGGCTTTTCGCAGGCATTTTGTTGGTATCGGCCTGTCAGTCTCCTCAAATTCCCGATTGGTTGCAAGGAAATGCTGCAGAACCGGCGACCGTGAATCCGCAACCCACTGATAAACCCAGAACTTTAAATAAAAAACCTGCGGCCGAAACCACCCCCCCACAGCGGGTCCCGGCATACAGACAGGCGGCCAGAACGTTGCCAAAACCGGAACCAAAAACAAAACCTGCCCAACCTGTACCCGCAAATCCCATTGCCGGCAGTTCGGTTTATGGCCCACCCGGGGTTTCGCCGTCATTTGATCAAAAAGTCCCGACCGGGGACACATCGGCCATACCCTCTGAAAATAACGAACAGCTACCAAAACCGCCATCGTTTCTTAAATATTTAACGGCTGCGCCGAAACCGGACACCCTCGATGACGAAGCGGCGGCAAACGCTCTTTCCGTGCCGCCTCCGGCCACGGAAAATACGGTTCGGGTGGCGATCATGCTGCCTTTGACGGGGCCGAAAGCGGGCGTCGGCAAGGTGTTGTTGAATGCGGCGGAAATGGCGTTGTTTCATTTTGCCGATGAAAATTTCGAAATTCTGGTGGTTGACACAAAAGGCACACCCGATGGTGCCGCCAAAGCGGCGCGCCGGGCCATTACCGATGGTGCGCGGATCATTCTGGGCCCATTATTATTCCGGTCTGTCGAAGCGGTGGCACCGCAAACGCGGGCGGCGGGTGTTCCGGTTATTGCTTTTTCGAACGTCCGCTCGGTTGCCGGTGACGGTGTGTACATCATGGGTTTTCTGCCCGGAGAACAAATTGAACGGGTCATCGGCTATGCCTTTCAACAGGGCATCACCCGCTATGCAGCATTGGCCCCGGACAATGAATATGGCCGTTCGGTCATTGCCACCATGAAACAGGCGGTTTCCAGGCGGGGTGGAGAAATAACCGACATTGAAATTTATGATCCCCGGGCACAGGACTTTACGGATGTTGTCCGCACTTTGGCCGACTATGACAACAGGCGGGCGCAGTTGCTGGCCGAACGCAAGATATTAAAACAAAGCGATGATGAGCTTTCCAAACGGGCGTTGAAGCGACTGGAAAAATTGCAAACCCTCGGTGATTTGCCGTTTCAGGCGTTGCTGGTGGCCGATTGGGGCAAACGCTTGCAATCGGTGGCGGCGTTGTTGCCGTTTTATGATATTGACCCGGGACGGATACGGATTTTGGGTACCGGGCAATGGGACGTTCCGGGGTTGGGTTCGGAACCGGCACTGGTTGGCGGCTGGCTTGCCGCCCCGTCACCGGTGGCCAGACGGGCGTTTCAAACGGATTATCAGAATACCTTTGCTGTCAAGCCGCCACGGATCGCAACGCTGGCTTATGACGCGGTGGCGCTGGCCGCCGTCCTTGCCAAGTCAGAAGGCGGCCCCGATTTTTCCAAAACGGCAATTATGTCGCCCAGTGGTTTTTGGGGGCGGGACGGTATTTTCCGTTTTACCGAAGGCGGATACGCCGAACGGGGACTGGCTGTGTTACAGGTCCGTCGCCGTGATTTCCGCGTTGTCAGCCCGGCACCGGAAACCTTTGAAAAACCTATAAATTAATTTAACAAACGCGCCAGAATTGCGTTCAGACAAAGCCGTCCCTGCGGCGTTGTTGAAAGGTTGTCGTCTTTTAAAATCAGCAGCCCTTCGCTTACAAGGAGGCTGATTTGATCGAAATTGATGATATCGGCAAAGCCAAGCCCGGTTGCGGTTTTCAAAATGGTTTCCGGCAAGCCGCTCTCAAGACGAAGGGCCGTCATTAAAATCTCTTCGCCCCGGGCATGATTATCAAGGGGGGTGTCTTTGGCGGTGCCGTGGCCCTGTTTTTCAACGGACGACAGCCAGCGATCCGGGTTATGGATGCGGTGGCGGGCATGCCAGTTTTGGTCTTCGCGCCGTCTTTCGTGGGCGCCGGGACCGATGCCCAGATATTCCCCGCCTTGCCAATAGGTCATGTTATGCAGGCTTTGTCCGCCCGGTTGGCAATAATTGGAAATTTCGTAGGCCTGATAACCACGGGCCGAGGTGATGTCGGCGGTGCATTCATAAAGATCGGCCTGATTGTCCGCATCCATGGGCTGATGGTTGTCTTTGAAAAAAGCGGTGCCGGGTTCGATGCTGAGCTGATACAGCGACACATGCTCCTGGGCATGGGGCATGGCTTGCCCCAGTTCCCGGCTCCAGACATTGATATCCTGATGCGGCAACGCATAAATCAGATCGAACGATGTGCGGGTAAAAATGCTGTTGGCGATTTCAAGGGCTTTCAGGGCGTCCTTGGCCGAATGGGCACGTCCCAGATATTTCAGGGCATCATCGTTCAAAGACTGAATGCCCAGGGACAAACGATTAACACCGGCCTGACGGAAGGCCTTGAACCGGGCGCTTTCAACGCTGGTTGGATTGGCTTCCAGCGTGATTTCAGGATCGGTTGTTGCGGGCCAGTGTTGGCGGACGGCTTCGATCAGTTTCGATACGGTTTCGGGGGCCATCAACGACGGGGTACCGCCACCGAAAAAAATCGAAGTCACCGCCGCATCCGGTTTATGACAGGCGCTGTCGGCAAGTTCGGCCAATAACGCCCTTTGCCAGCGCTGATGGTCAATGGCCGGTTTAACATGGCTGTTGAAATCACAATAGGGGCATTTATTCAGGCAAAACGGCCAGTGGATATAAAGGGCCAGAGACGGTGTCATGGCCAACTATCCCGGCGTTTTGAAACAATTGTCAACCAGTTGCCGGAAAGCATCGGCACGGTGGCTGATCCGGTGTTTCAGGCCCGGCTCCATTTCTGCAAAGGTGATATCATAGCCGTCGGCCACAAATATCGGATCATACCCGAACCCCCTGTCACCGCGGGGGGGCCAGACCAGATCGCCGTAAACATGGCCTTCGAATGTTTCCATGTGACCATCCGGCCAGCAAAGGGCCAGAGCCGAGACAAAATGCGCGCGGCGGTCATCAAGGCCGGTCAGTTTGTTTTCGATCATTTCCATGGCACGGTTGAAATTTTTATCCGCGCCGGCCCAGCGCGCGGAATATATCCCCGGTTCATTGCCAAGGGCATGGACACAAAGGCCGGAATCATCGGCCAGTGCCGGCAGTCCCGACAACCGGGCCGCAGAGTTGGCTTTGATGCGGGCGTTGGCGATGAAACTTTCGCCGTCTTCGACGGGTTCTTCAAGTCCAAGGGCCGCCGATGACACCACATCCACCGCAAACGGCTGCAACAGATCATTGATTTCCTGAATTTTTCCGCTGTTGTGGCTGGCAACGACGAGCTTTTTTTCCTGAAAGGGCCTTGGATTACGGGTGGTCATGACGATCAATCGCCTGAAATTTTTAAGGCGTCCCGTTGCCGGGCCGTCAATTCTGAAACACCTTTCTCGGCAAGATCGAGCAATGATAAAAACTGTGTTCGGCTGAATGGTTCGGCTTCGGCGGTGCCCTGAATTTCAATAATCGCCTTCTGATCGGTAAGGACAAAATTGGCGTCCGTTTCGGCGTTGCTGTCCTCATCATAATCAAGGTCAAGCACGGCTTCACCTTTGTAAATGCCGCACGATATGGCGGCGACGGCAGCGGTTAAGGGAATGCTTTCCAGAATGCCCAGATCGCGGCACCGTTCAAAGGCCCGGTACAAAGCCACGTAAGCCCCGGTAATGGCCGCTGTCCGGGTGCCGCCATCGGCCTGGATAACGTCGCAATCAATGCGGACTTGTAATTCACCCATGGCTTTCATATCACACACCGCCCGCAATGAGCGGCCAATCAGGCGCTGGATTTCCTGGGTTCGGCCCGATTGTTTGCCGCGGGCGGCTTCGCGCCCCATGCGTTCCGTTGTTGAACGGGGCAACATGCCATATTCCGCCGTCACCCAGCCCTGACCCGATCCGCGCATCCAGCCCGGTACTTTTTGCTCGACGCTGGCTGTGCATAAAACATGGGTGTCGCCGAATTTGGCCAGACATGACCCCTCGGCATGTTTTGAAACATCGGGGGTCAGTGAAATTTCTCGGAGCTGGTCGGCGTTGCGTCGGGTGGGTCTCATATCGGGTCCTCTGAATTGATCCTTCGGGAATTGATGCTATATGATGTTGTATAGTGAAGCCTGAAAAGGTGTCTTAGCGACCCTTGTATGCAAGGTAAAGGCTTTCAAGGCCAAATGAATTTATTTTCTGTCCGTTGACGCAGATGCCGGAGCCAACTAAATAAGCCCGGTAACGACCAAGCCGAAACCCAAACCCGCAACCGGACGAAGCCGATGACCGTTAAACTTGATGACCGTTCCCGGGAAATTTTCAGACGGATTGTCGATGCCTATGTGGAAACCGGCGAGCCGATCGGCTCCCGGACACTGGCCCGCCGTCTTGATATGGAACTGTCGCCGGCCACAGTGCGCAATGTGATGGCCGATCTGGAAGACGCCGGATTGTTGTTTGCGCCCCATGTTTCCGCCGGACGGATGCCGACCGAGGCCGGCTTGCGTTTGTTTGTCGATGGTTTGCTGGAAATCGGCAACCTGACATCCGATGACCGGAAACGTCTTGAAAGCCAGTGTGCCGGGTCGGCGAAAAATGTTGAAGGCCTGTTAGAAGAAGCGACAACGGCCCTGTCCGGCCTGTCCGGTTGTGCCAGTCTGGTTTATGCCCCGAAGCTGGAAAAACCTTTGAAACATATCGAATTTGTCAGCCTCAGTCCGGGCCGGACTTTGGTGGTGATGGTGTCTGAAGGCGGCGTTGTTGAAAACCGCATTATTACCACGCCATCGGGATTGCCGCCGTCCGCTCTGGTCGAAGCCACCAATTATCTCAGCGCCCGGCTGGTCGGGCGCACGCTGGATGAGGCCTTGCAACAGATCCGTAAAGAGCAACAGGAACACAGGACCCGGCTCGATGAATTAACGGCCCGGGTTGTTGAAAGCGGTCTTGCCACATGGGCGGGCGGGGACAACGAAGGCGCGTTGATTGTCCGCGGTCAGGCCCATTTGCTGGAAGACGTTCAGGCCCTGACCGATCTCGAGCATATCAGAAGTTTGTTCCGCGCCCTTGAAACCAAGGACGAGGCGCTTAAATTACTGTCGCTGGCCGATCAGGCCGAAGGCGTACAAATATTTCTGGGGGCCGACAACAAACTTTTTAATATGGCGGGCTGTGCCCTTGTGGTTGGACCCTATCATAACGAGACATCGGAAATTGTCGGCGCCATTGGTGTTATCGGCCCGACCCGGATGAATTATTCAAGGATCATCCCGATGGTTGATTATACCGCCAGACTGGTGGGCCGGATGATCGGTTAACAAACGGAAACAATTGAACGATATTGGAAAAGTGAAAAACAATGCAAAACCAAGATACAAGTCCTGATTTCGATGACAACGAAGATAACGGACAAAATCCTGAAGATCAGGTACAGGCGGAAGAGGTGTCCGAAACCAGTGATCCGGTGGAACAGGATGAAACCAGCGAAGCCGTTGATCCCGTGGCGCGCATTCAGGAACTTGAAGCAGAATTGGCCGATTGCAATGATAAATTGATGCGTGCTTTGGCAGAAACGGAAAATGTCCGCAGACGGGCACAGCGCGATCGTGAAGATGCGAAAAAATTTGCGGTATCCGCGTTTTCCAGGGAAATACTGAGCGTGGCCGACAACATGTCGCGGGCGATGGCGGCCATTGATGAAAAATTCCGCGAAAATAACAGCGAAGTGGAGCCCTTGCTGGTTGGCCTTGAAATGGCGGAACGGGAAATGATGGCGACTTTGGAAAAATTCGGCATTAAACGCATTGATGCCGAAGGCAGCAAATTTGACCATAACCTGCATGAAGCCATGTTCGAATACGAAGACAAGGAAAAACCCGCCGGCACGGTGACCCAGGTTCTGGAAACCGGTTATACCATTCATGACCGTTTGTTGCGTCCGGCCAAGGTTGGCGTTACCAAGGGCGGCCCGAAACAGGCGCCAGCCGGCAATGATAAAAAAACCGACGGGGAAAACAAGGTTGAAGGCGCGACACCCTATGAAAGTCAGGGTGCCGGGCCGGGCGGGAAAATAGACGAAGAATTATAAAACCTTTGTCGTCTTTGTCTGTTCAGGTATTGCGACTTCTGTTGTGGACGCATATATAACCCACAACGGAATGGAGCAGAGGCGACAAATCATCTCTGTCCCGCATAAAACAATATAGACAACAACCAAAGGGAATCCCGAAAGGTGCGATTTTCGGCCACAAGGATTTGCCGCAATTTAATGAGGTTATTATGAGCAAGGTAATTGGTATCGATCTTGGAACGACAAATTCATGCATCGCTCTGATGGATGGAAAAGAAGCCAAAGTTATTGAAAACGCAGAAGGAACCCGGACCACGCCGTCAATGGTGGCGTTTACGGATGACGGCGAACGTCTGGTGGGACAGCCCGCCAAACGTCAGGCCGTGACCAATCCGGAAAAAACACTGTTTGCCATTAAACGTCTGGTCGGGCGCAGTTATGATGATCCGATCACCAAAAAAGACAAAAAAATGGTGCCCTATAAAATTGTCAAGGGTGACAATGGTGATGCCTGGGTCGAAGTGGACAAGAAAAAATATTCACCAAGCCAGATCAGCGGTTTCATTTTACAGAAAATGAAAGAAACGGCGGAAGCCTATCTCGGCGAAGACGTTACGCAGGCGGTCATCACGGTGCCGGCGTATTTTAACGATTCCCAGCGTCAGGCGACCAAGGACGCCGGTAAAATTGCCGGTCTTGACGTGCTCAGGATTATCAATGAACCGACGGCGGCGGCTTTGGCATATGGCCTTGAAAAGAAAGAAGCCGGAACCATTGCCGTTTATGATTTGGGTGGGGGTACGTTTGATGTGTCCATCCTTGAAATCGGTGACGGCGTGTTCGAAGTGAAATCCACCAACGGCGATACCTTCCTGGGCGGTGAAGACTTTGATGTTCGTATCGTTGACTATCTTGCCGATGAATTCAAAAAAGAAAACGGCATTGATCTTCGCGAAGACAATCTGGCTTTGCAGCGCCTGAAAGAAGGCGCGGAAAAAGCCAAGATCGAACTGTCAAGCACGGTACAGACGGAAATCAACTTGCCGTTTATCACAGCCGATCAATCGGGACCGAAACATCTGAATGTGAAAATGACCCGGGCCAAACTCGAAAGTCTGGTCGATGATTTGATCCAGCGTACGGTTGCGCCTTGTAAAAAAGCTTTGAAAGATGCCGAATTAACCGCCGGTGAAGTGGACGAGATCATTCTGGTCGGCGGCATGACCCGGATGCCGAAGGTTGTGGAAACGGTTAAAAAATTCTTTGGCCGTGATCCGCACAAAGGCGTTAACCCCGACGAAGTCGTGGCTTTGGGCGCGGCCATTCAGGGCGGTGTCCTGAAAGGCGATGTCAAAGACGTATTGTTGCTGGATGTCACACCGTTGTCATTGGGTATCGAAACCCTGGGCGGTGTCTTCACCCGGTTGATTGACCGCAACACCACGATCCCGACCCGGAAATCGCAAGTGTTTTCCACGGCCGAAGATAACCAGACGGCGGTGACCATTCGCGTCTTTCAGGGTGAACGGGAAATGGCGGCGGACAATAAAATTCTTGGCCAGTTTGATCTGGTTGGAATTCCACCGTCATCACGCGGCATGCCACAAATCGAAGTGACATTTGACATTGACGCCAACGGTCTGGTCAATGTTTCGGCCAAGGACAAAGCCACCGGCAAAGAACAGCAGATCCGCATTCAGGCATCCGGTGGATTGTCGGACGACGATATCGAACGCATGGTCAGCGAGGCCGAGCAAAATGCCGATGATGATAAAAAACGCCGGGAACTGGTCGAGTTGCGTAACACCGCAGACAGTCTGGTTCATACGTCTGAAAAAAATGTCAAGGAATATGGCGACAAGGTTCCGGAAGAAGACCGCAAGGCCATCGAAGACGCCATTCAGGCGTTGAAAGACGAACTCGAAGGCGACGATGCCGAAGCCATTAAAACCAAAACCGATGCTTTGACCGAAGTTTCCATGAAACTGGGCGAAGCCATGTATAAAGCCAGTCAGGCGGAAACCGAAGCCGCAGCAGCAGCCGCAGAATCCGCAGCTGCCGAAGGTTCGGCCGAAGATGATGACGGTGCCACCGTGGTTGACGCCGATTTCGAGGAAGTCGATCCGGACGCCAAAGATAAAAAAGACGATTGATCGCTTGATTTTTCATTAATCGGGCATTAACCGGGCATTAGCCGGACACCATCCGGGCCGGAGTCGCGGCCTTTTCGGCCCGGATGGTGACGGTTCTTTGTTTTAATCGTTAGGTGGATTTCATGGCTAAAGAAGATTTTTATAAAACTCTGGGCGTTGCCAATGACGCCAGTGCCGAAGAGATAAAAAAAGCATACCGCAAGCTGGCTATGAAACATCATCCGGATCGCAATCAGGGTGATGGCAAGGCGGAGCAGGCGTTCAAGGATGTTAACGAAGCCTACGAAGTTCTGAAAGATGATGAAAAGCGTGCGGCCTATGACCGTTTTGGTCATGCCGCCTTTGAACAGGGCGGGCCCGGAGGCGGCGGTGGTCACGGCGCGGGCTTTGGTTCCGGTTTTGCCGATATATTCGATGAAATGTTTGGCGATTTCGGGATGCAGGGGCGTCGCGGCGGCGGTAATCCGGGCAAGGGCCAGGATTTGCGCTTCAATATGGAAATTTCGCTGGAAGACGCCTTTTCCGGCAAAAAAACTGATATCAATGTGCCCACATCGGTGCCGTGCGGTGCCTGTTCGGGAACCGGCGGCGAAGGCGGTGCCAAACCTGTAACCTGTAGTACATGTCAGGGCCATGGCCGGGTGCGGTCGCAATCGGGATTTTTTACCGTGGAGAGGGCCTGTCCGACCTGTCAGGGACAAGGCCGGATGATCAAGGACCCGTGCCGTACCTGTGGCGGTGCCGGACGGGTTCATAAAGAGAAAAAACTATCGGTCAGCATTCCCGCCGGGGTCGAAGACGGCACCCGTATCCGCCTTTCCGAAGAAGGCGAAGCCGGTTTGCGCGGTGCCCCGCCCGGGGATTTGTATATTTTTATCAGTATTGCCCCGCACCGTTTGTTTCAACGGGATGGTGCCGATGTTTATTGCCGGGTGCCGATCCCCATGACCACGGCGACGTTGGGTGGCAGTGTTGAAGTCCCCACCGTCGAAGGCAAGCTGGCGCGGATTTCCATTCCCGCCGGAACCCCGACCGGGCATCAGTTCCGGCTCAAATCCAAAGGCATGACGATTTTACGTTCCAGCGCCCGCGGCGATATGTTTGTACAGGTCAACGTGGAAACCCCGGTTAACCTGACAAAAAAACAAAAAGAATTGCTGAAAGAATTCGAAGCCGAAGGCGAAAGCCACAAAACCAGCCCGCAATCCCACGGTTTTTTTGACAAAGTCAAAGACTTGTGGGAAGACTTGAAAGACTGATACAGAAGGTTTCGGTCATTTGGGGATCGTTACGGGGGAAACAACACCATGAAAATCGGAATTGTCGGTTGCGCCGGACGCATGGGCCGGATGCTGATCAAAACGGTAATGGCCCGACCGGATGCCCGGTTAATCGGTGGCACCGAACCGATGGGCAGCGATTTTTCGGGTCATGATCTGGCCGCGTTGGCGGGCCTTGAACCATGCGGGATTGCGGTCAATGATCAAACGGACATCTTGTTTGAAGCCGCCGATGCGGTGATTGATTTCACGGCTCCCGCCGCGACGCGTCATCACGGGGAACTGGCGGCGAAACATAAAACGGCGCTGGTTGTGGGCACGACCGGTCTTACGGATGATGATCAGGCGCAAATCATTACCGCATCCCGGCAAACGGTGATCGTTCAGGCGGCCAATTTTTCCGTCGGTGTCAATTTGCTGCTGGGTCTGACGGAACAGGTCGCCGCCCGTTTGGGGGATGATTACGATCTGGAAATTCTTGAAATGCACCACCGTCATAAAGTTGATGCCCCTTCGGGAACAGCACTGGCTTTGGGAGAGGCCGCAGCTTCGGGCCGCCGGGTTGATCTAAACAATGTTTCCGTGCGTGTTCGCGACGGCCAGACCGGAGCCAGACGGCCGGGTGATATCGGTTTTGCCACACTTCGCGGCGGCGGCGTTGTTGGCGATCATACGGTGATGTTTGCAAGCGATGCCGAACGTCTTGAGCTTACCCATAAAGCCCAATCCAGAGACGTCTTTGCCAGCGGTGCCGTGCGCGCCGCCGTCTGGAGCAAGGATCAGCCACCGGGTTTGTACTCCATGCGGGATGTTCTAGTGTGATGGATTTGAAGTTCGCTATATTATTATGTGGCGAACTTCAAAGTCTGAATCACTGGGTATCCAATGATCCAGTGTCCTTTGGAACCGGAATTTAATGATATGAACTTCAGATTTAGGACACTAGGCTTCAGCGCCTGATTGCAGCATTTCATCAAAGGGTCGGCGGGCTTATTGATACAGAACCCGGCTCAGGGCCCGGGCCAGTTGCTGTCGTTCCGGCGGGGTTAAAAAATCGCCTACGGCAATGGTTTGACCATGGGAGCGGAGGGACAATCGCTTTTTTTCACTGTTATCATTCAAGACCTGAAGCCAAGCCGTGGGAAACGTCCATTTTTCCGTTCTTTTCCAGGGTGCGCAGCGTTCCAGTTTTAAAGAATGGTCACGAATGGTGATCTGTTCATAGATTTGACTGCGTTTGCTGTGGACCCACAGGGCGCCGCAAACGAGACCAAAATCCACGGCCAGAAAACCGGAAACGGGCCAGGCTCCGGCGACGGCAAAAACAAAGGAACTGATGAAACAGATACTTCCGAGCCAGATGTATAAAATCCGGAACGCCGATGGTGTGGCGCTTTGGTTGGCTTTCAGCCGGGTCTGATAAATGATTTTATCGGGTCCGGCGGCGGAAAGGTTTTGCGGTATGGCTTGCATCGGCGGTGAACCCTTGGTTCTATGTTTGCAAACGACATTTGCAAACGACAATCGTTTTGTTGAAGTTAGCCGATAAATTATAATAAGAATAGATATAATTTACAGGGTGTGGAAAATGAACATCAAACAACGCGCCGATGCCTTTTATGCCAGACTGGCGGAACAGAACCCCGAACCGGAAGGTGAACTTCACTGGACCAACCCCTATACCTTGCTGGTGGCGGTGGCTTTGTCGGCACAGGCCACCGACGTTGGCGTCAACAAAGCCACCCAGAGTCTGTTTGAAATCGCTGATACACCTGAAAAAATGCTGGCATTGGGTGAAGCGGGCCTGAAAGACCATATCAAAACCATTGGTCTTTATAATACCAAGGCCAAAAATGTCATCAAACTCAGCCGGTTGCTGCTGGACCGCCATGATGGCCGGGTGCCGAACGATCAGAAAGCCCTGGAAGCCCTGCCCGGTGTGGGGCGGAAAACGGCGAATGTGGTGCGTAACATGGCTTTCAGGGAGCCAACCATCGCCGTTGACACCCATATTTTCAGGGTTGGAAACCGCACCGGACTGGCACCCGGTAAAACCGTGCTGGATGTGGAAAAAAAATGGCTGTCCCGCACCCCGGACAAATGGAAACTGCATGCCCATCACTGGCTGATATTACATGGCCGTTATATCTGCAAAGCCCGGAAACCGCTTTGCCATCAATGTGTGGTCAATGATTTGTGCCGCTTCAAAGGGAAAATAACGCTTTGAAATGACCGGTCATCTGGAACGGCTTTCAAATTTTTCAATAAGGCTGGCAAGACAGTCCTTGGCGGATATCTGTTGGGGTTCTGTATTAAAATAATTAACTTTCAGGGGACCGTTTTTGGCATTTTCATAAAGAATGAGATCAAGCCGGCATGATGAACTCCAGTATTGCCAGAACTGGGCCGGCTTGTCTTTACGGATAAAATCAGGGTTGCCGATCATCGTTTTAAGTTGATCGGGACTGGAATTGTTTAAAACGGAGGCTTCGGGGTAAATTCTGGGTGGTTCGGCGGGGACAGGCTGTGGCGTGGGTGTAACCCTAGCAGCCGTAACGGTTTTTGCCTGTGGTTTCGCGGCAGCAGGGTCCGGATCGTTGTTTGCTGTTGCGGCTTTGAAGGCCGGTTGGGGCGTTATGGCATCGGTGTTGGCGGATTGACAGGCGCTCAACACAGCCAGACCAAGCAAAAGGACAGAAATTCGGGCTGCGGGCATGGCTTACGTCGCGCCCTCATTATCCTTGGCCGGCAAGTCGCCGGTTTCCGGTATGGCTGCCATATCACCGGAAATATTGCCGCCCTGCTCAATGATAACGGTTCCGTAACGAATGGTGCCGCTGATATGCCCGCTGGCTCGGACCGTCAACCGCCCGGAAACAATAAGTTCACCATCAAAACGGCCGCTGATATCGGCTTCTTCGACAGTCGCCTTGCCGCGAAACAATCCGCTTGGTGTGACTTCGATCATCCGTGCCGATGGCAAACTGACCTCAACCTGGCCTTCGACGATGAGTTTGTCACAGGCGGTAATTTCCCCGGACAGGCTGATGTCCCGGCCGACGACCAGACATTTGCTGTCACCTTCCCCGGCCATGGAGCGGCTGATATGGCGTTGCGGTGTGCCGGGGATGCTCGGCGTGCGGCGGCTTTGATCGCTGCTGTAGGATGGATTGTGTGGGGGCTTGGCCGGTGCATGAGAGCCTTTTTTGGTAAAAGGTTTCAGCGGCGGAGCTGTTATTTCATCCTTGTCCGTTGATGCAGATGATGAAGCGTCCTTTTTTTTCCCGAACATATGCGTTTCCTTAAAATCGTGTCATCCTGTTAAATACTGTGTCAATATTATTAAAGTGGTTGAATAAGATGAAATGGGTTATTGGCCTTGTCACGCTGTGTTGTCTTCTATGGCCTGGCCAGACGTGTTCACGGTCTTGATCCCGGTTTCAAGGGGTTGGCGCCATTTTTCAAATAAGTGGACCATGGTTGCGGTAATAACCACCGGCACCAACAGATTGACGACGGGGATGGTCAGCAAAAATGCGGCAAAAGTGCCAAGCGTGTATAAACTCCCCCCGTGTTTTTTGCGAAGTTTCGTAACCTGAGCCATGTCAAGGCGACGGATGGCCACAAGTTCGAAATATTCCCGACCGATAAGATAACCGTTGACGCCATAAAAGACAAAGGGGAACAGGGGCGGAATGACCAAAAACAACAGAATGACAAAGTTCAAAGCCACCATGATGGCCAAAAACCGGAGCGTCGGCAACAATGTTTCTGAAAACGGTTTGGCCGCAACCGGTGTCAAATAGGGATAATCCCGGTTTTCAACAGCCTCGGCGACACGGTCAAGGTAAAGTCCGATAATGGCACTGGTCACCGCAGGAAACAGTAAAATGGTGATGATAAACGTCGCGATTCCACCCAGAAAGTCCGTGACTTTTTCCAGCCATAAAATATCAAATACCGCTGTTTCCGCGAGCAAGGTGGCAATGACCACCCAAAGGACCATGAATGCCAGAATGGAGAGGCCGATGCTGGTCCATAAAACCTGTCGGCTGGCCCGGTCTTCCAGCTGAGTTAAACCTTTAAAAAAAGCTGTGAACATATTGTAAAACAGTATTTTAAAAGAAAAAAGCTTATCCGGTGTCACTATCTGTTTAGCCTTGATAGAAACAACCTGCAAGGGATTTGCAGGGATTTGCAATACACTGTTTAATCCAAAATATTAAGAAATCATGATAGTTACTTATTTTTAAGGGAAATCCTCCGAATACAATAAACTGAAAAAATACGGAACCTTGATCGACGGTCGTTTTTGATGCCGATCAGTTCTCTGCTTGTGAAGGCGGGCTGTGTGGCTATACTGCGCCGTTTCCAGAAATATGAAAAAACCGGAGAGCGTGACGATGTCAAAAACGGGCTATGATGTGTTGGGTATCGGCAATGCCATTGTCGATGTGTTGGTGCATACGGATGATGAATTTTTGGCGGCTGAAAATCTGACCAAGGGTGCGATGACGCTGATTGACGAAGATGCGGCCAATGCATTGTACGCCAAGGTTGGCCCGGCTGTTGAATGTTCCGGCGGTTCGGCGGCCAACACCATAGCGGCGCTGGCATCACTGGGCGGCAAGGGAGCCTTTGTCGGCACCGTACATGATGATCAACTGGGCCGTGTTTTCCGCCATGATATCAGGGCGTTGGGCGTTGATTTTGAAACCGCCCCTGCAACAACGGGACTGCCGACGGCAACCTGTATTGTTCTTGTCAGCGAAGACGGCGAGCGTACCATGCAGACGTTTCTCGGCGCTTGTGGCGGTCTTGGACCGGACGATATTGTCGAAGACGACATCAAGGCGGCCCAGGTCACCTATATGGAAGGCTACCTTTGGGACCCCGAAGGGGCCAAACAGGCCTTTTTGAAAGCGGCAAAAATTGCCGCCGGTGCCGGGCGGATGGTCTCGCTCAGCCTGTCCGATCCGTTTTGCGTCGAACGCCACCGTCAGGATTTTCTGGGACTGGCGGAAAATCACGTTGATATACTGTTCGCCAACGAAGACGAAATTATGTCGCTGTACCAAACCGACAGCTTTGAAGATGCCCTTGATCATGTGCGCGGGCATTGCAAAATCGCGGCCCTGACCCGCAGCGCCAAAGGGTCTGTCATTGTCAGCGGCGATCAGGTTCATGAAGTGGCGGCTGAAAAAAATGTTAAAGTGGTTGACACAACCGGGGCCGGGGATGCCTATGCAGCAGGTTTTCTTTATTCTTTGACCCATGATTATGATTTAACCACCGCGGCCCGTATCGGCGGCATCGCCGCCGCCGAAGTGATTTCCCACATGGGTGCCAGACCGGATGTTTCGCTTGAAGCTTTAATCGGTGAAAAACTGGGCCGGTCACCGCTTTAAAAATGATCTGATTGTCCCTCCAAGCCGATCAATTTTCAGGATAAAAGTTTATGAAATTACGCAATATTGCCATTATCGCCCATGTTGACCATGGCAAAACAACCCTTGTCGATGTGTTGCTGCGTCAAAGTGGCTCGTTCCGCGATAACCAGACCGTTTCCGAACGGGTGATGGACAGCAACGATCTGGAGCGGGAACGGGGCATTACCATTCTCGCCAAGTGCACATCCGTTAACTGGAACGATGTTCGCATCAACATCGTCGATACCCCCGGACACGCCGATTTTGGTGGTGAAGTGGAACGGATTTTAAGCATTGTCGATGGCGTGTTGCTGTTGGTCGACGCCGCCGAAGGGGCCATGCCGCAAACCAAGTTTGTCACCGCCAAAGCCCTGAAACTGGGGTTAAGGCCGATCGTGGTCATCAATAAAGTCGACAAGCCCGAAGCCCGTTCGTTCGAGGTTCAGGACGAAGTCTTTGAATTGTTTGACGCCCTTGGTGCCAGCGACGAACAGCTGGATTTTCCGACCATTTACGCCTCCGCCAAGGAAGGCTGGGCCAGCGCGGAACCGGATGGCGATAAAAAAGACATGCAGGCCGTGTTTGACGCTATTCTTGCCCATGTTCCGGAACCCGAAGCCGATGTTGACGCGCCGTTTACCATGTTGGCGACAACGCTTGAGGCCGACCCCTATCTGGGGCGTTTGCTGACCGGGCGCATCGCCACGGGGGTCGCCAAGGTCAACAGCCCGATCAAGGCCATGGACCGGGACGGCAAGCTGATTGAACAGGGAAAAATACAGAAAATTCTGGCCTTCCGCGATCTTGAACGGGTTGCTGTCGATCAGGCCGAAGCCGGTGATATCGTTGCCATTGCCGGGTTGGTCAAGGCAACGGTGGCGGACACCCTGGCGGCTCCGGATGTGGAAAGCGCCATTCAGGCAGACCCCATTGATCCGCCCACTCTGGCAATGACATTCTCCATTAACGACAGTCCCTTTGCCGGACATGACGGCAGCAAGGTGACATCACGCATGATCCGGGAACGACTGTACCGTGAAGCCGAAGGCAACGTTGCCATCCGGATTTCGGAAACCGGCAACAAAGACACGTTTGAAGTGGCCGGGCGCGGGGAATTGCAATTGGGCGTTCTGGTCGAGCAAATGCGCCGCGAAGGGTTTGAATTATCTATCAGCCGCCCGCGCGTGTTGTTTGACGAAGACCCGGAAAACGGCGAAAAACGGGAACCTCTGGAAGAAGTCGTGGTCGATGTTGACGAAGAATTTTCCGGCATCGTCGTCGAGGCCATGTCCCTGCGCAAGGCCCGCATGAACGATATGCGCACTGCCGGTGGCGGCAAGATGCGCATTACCTTTATCGCACCGTCCCGGGGTCTGGTTGGCTATCATGGTGAATTCATGACCGAAACCCGGGGTACGGGCATTATGAACCGGGTGTTTCATGGCTACACGCCCTATCTGGGCCCGATCCCCGGGCGTCGTAACGGGGTCCTGATTTCCAATTCAACGGGCAAAAGTGTGGCTTATGCCCTGGCCAGCCTCGAAGGCCGCGGGCCGCTGTTTGTCGGCTCCGGCGTCGCCGTTTATGAAGGCATGATTATTGGTGAACACAGCCGCGGCAACGACCTTGAAGTCAATCCGCTTAAAAGCAAACAGCTGACCAATGTCCGGGCTTCGGGAACGGATGATGCCATTCGCTTGACGCCGCCCCGGTTGATGAGTTTGGAACAGGCCATTGCCTATATCGAAGACGATGAACTGGTCGAAGTGACGCCGGAAAATATTCGCCTGCGTAAACGTTTGCTGGATCCCCACGACCGTAAACGTGAACAGCGCGCACGGGATAAAGATTGACAAACCGGGTGTGGCTCAGACGACACCGGGCTTGAGATCATCAGCAATGATCCATAAAGTGGCGGACCATGACGGACGTATCAGATAATCCATCCGGCAATAATGCGCCATCACAACAAAGTTGTGCCCGTGACGGTACGGCCGTTCGCTTTGAAACAACGGTCTTTTGGCGGATGATGCCGGCCGGGATGCGCCGGCGATGGTGGATGTTCCGGCCCCTTGATCTCGTTGCCAGATATTGGCCCCGTTTTAAAAAACCATCCGGTTTGTTGGTGGTGCGCATGGACGGCATTGGCGACATGGTGCTGTTCCGGCGTACGCTGGACTATTATGCTGATGTTTTCAGGGTAGAAAAATCAGACATTACCGTGGTTGGTTGCGCCAGTTGGGGCAGCGTTGCCGAAAAGGTTTTCAAAGATTTCAATTTATTGATCATTGATGAACATGCTTTTGCCCGGCAACCGTTTTACCGCTTTTCCGTGGCCCTGAAGGTGCGCGCACTGGCCCCGTCGGTGGCCGTTTGTGATGCCTATTTCAGGCGGGCGTTGATGGCCGACAGCCTGATCTGGCTGTCTTCGGCCAAACGCAGCATTGTCTCGTTACCCTATGTCAACGAAGCCACACGGGTGGAATTTACCTATTACCTGAGTCAGGCGGACGAGATTATTGATACCGGGCCATATCCGACCCACGAAATTGTACGTCATTATAATTTCATCAGCAGGGTTGCCGGGCGAATCTATTCACCGCAACCGCCGAAACTTGAATGGCAAAACCCTGACCCCGTTGAAATTGACGGCCCCTACGCCATTCTTAATCCGGGCAGCAATGAATATGGCAGACGTTGGCCGTTAAATGATTATTTCCGGCTGGCCAAGGTGTTGTTGAAGCTGGGGTTGAAGGTCGTATTTGTCGGCAAGGCACAGGAACGCGCCCCGGATGAAGGCTTTAGCGAAATCGTGAAGCAACCGGGCGTGATTGACATGACCGGCAAAACCGGTCTCGAGGGGTTGATGGATTTACTCAGTCAGGCCCGGCTGGTGGTCAGCAACGACACCGGGCCGGCCCATTTGTCCATTGCCCTGGGTGCGCCGACGGTGGTGATTGTTGGCGGCGGTCATTTCGGCAGCTTCGTACCCTATCCTGAAGTGGCTGGCGTTGATCATGCCCGTTTCGTCTATCAGGAAATGAATTGCTATCATTGTTTCTGGCGATGCCCGAAAAGAAACAGCAAGTTTGATGTTTTCCCCTGCGTCTCGGCGGTGACATTGAAATCGGTCAGCGATGCCTGTCAATCGTTGCTGACCATGGACGGCGATGCCAAATCATGAGCGGCTGGTGGGCTGCGTTAACCGTTTATCGCGACCGCCGGGTACTGGCGATGATATTTCTCGGTTTTTCCAGCGGCTTGCCGTTTGGTGTTTTGGCCGAACCGTTAAGCGCGTGGTTAACCGACGCCGGGGTCAGCAAAACGTCAATCGGCCTGTTTGCCCTGGTCAGCCTGCCTTACGCGTTGAAATTTATCTGGGCGCCGATTATGGATGCGGTGCCGGTACCGGTGCTGGGCGGTTGGCTTGGCAAACGCCGTGGCTGGGCGCTGACGACGCAGATTATGCTTTTGCTGTCGATATTTCTCATGGGCGGCACCAATCCTTATGAAAATCTGTGGCTGACCGGGCTGTTTGCGGTGATGGTGGCGTTTGCTTCGGCCAGTCAGGATATCGTTATTGATGCCTACCGGGTTGAAATTCTTGACGACCGCCAATTGGCCGCAGGGGCGGCAACGGCGACGCTGGGTTGGCGTCTGGGACAGGTTGGCTCGGCGGCGGGTGGACTGATTATCGCCGATTTGTGGTCATGGTCGGTGGTGTATTCGTTGTTGGCTGGGTTGGTCGGGGTTGGGATCATCGCGGTTTTGTTAAACCCGGAACCGGAAGGTGCCGATGTTACTGATGCGCGTCGGCACCGGACTCAACACAATGTCCTGGACTGGTTGTCCCGGGTATTTGCCGCCCCGGTGCGTGAATTGATCACCCGGCCCGGCTGGATCACCATGGTTCTGTTTATTTTGCTTTATAAATATGGCGATGCGATTTTATCGGTGATGAAAATTCCGTTCTTCAAGGAATTGGGTTTTTCCAACAGCGAAATTGCCGAAGTCGCCAAAATTTTTGGCTTTAACGCCATTATTGCCGGTGGTTTTCTGGGCGGGGTGGTGCTGGCCCGGGCCGGGATCATGAAAGGCTTGCTGATTACCGGGATTTTGATGGCAGCATCCAATCTGGTGTTTATTGTGCAGGCCCGGGTCGGTGCGGAAATCGGTATGCTGATGGTCACCATCGCCGTTGAAAATATTACAACAGGGATGGGGACAACGGCTTTTATTGCCTATTTATCTAGCCTTTGTAATCAGTCCTTTACGGCGACGCAGTATGCATTGTTAACATCCGTGATGGCGTTTTCCAGAACGGTGATGACGTCGGGGGCAGGCTGGGTCGCCGATCAGGTCAGCTGGAGCGGGTTTTTTGTTCTGACCACGTTGGCGGCCATCCCGGGGTTGCTGGTTTTGCTGTGGATGATGAAAAAAAGTTATTCAGAACCGGTGCCGGTTTCGGACAGCAAGGCATCGTAAACCCGCCCAAACGGGATCGCCGACATTTCTCGGGCACCATAGTCCCGGGCTTCGATGATTTTGATTTTTTTGCCCATGGGCCTGAATTTTTCCGGCACCGTCGGGCCATACAAAATCACCAGCGCCAAACCGCCAATGGCCAGCAAATGCGCCACACCGGCATCATTGGCAAGGCCCTTGTCAAACCGACCGGCCAACGCCATGGTGAAAAACGGTGAAAAACCGTATTTTTTTACGATGTAATCATTTTGCAATGGAAACGAAGCCTGTGGGCAGGCGGCAGCAAGGTGTTCCAGCCAATGAAGCTCCTGTGGCCCTAAAATAAAGGCAACGGAAACACCTTGATTACAAAGGCCTTGGGCAACATCAATAAAACGTTGCAGCGGCCAGCATTTAGGCAAGCCTCCGGCCCCCGGCGCCAAAGCCACGGACGGACCATTGGGCGACCAGATTGTTTCAGCGTCCGCAATCATTTGCGGTGGAATATCCAGATTTAGCCGGGTCGGTGTCGGAAACCGTTGACCGCTGCATAATTCAAGAAGATCAAGCAATTGACGTTGCATGGATTTGGGAAAGCGATACCCCTTTTCAGGCTTGGTTGAGGACAGCAAAAACCGTGCCGCAGGCGAAATGAACCGGTTGTGACGGATTCGCATCAATGACAGACTGCTCCAGACAATTTTTTGGCTGTCGATAATCAGATCAAAGGTCCGGCCTCTGAATTTGCCGCCGGCGACCGGGCGCAACAATTCCGAAGGATGGACACCGATGCCGCCAAAATCGATCACCTCATCAATATAATTTGTGACCAGAGACCTTAAAACGCCGCCATAAACGCTGTCTTCCTTGCCGGCCAGCCATGTGATGTGGGCATCGGGCCAGGCTTGGCGCAAACCCCGGACAAAGGGAAGTTTCAACAAACCGTCACCGAGACGGTCGAGGCCGACATAAACAAGTATGGACATTTTTTTGTGATTTGTAGGGCTTTGGGCTTTCATCCGCCCTGCATATCTTATAAACAGTCGCGCAGTCAAACAAAGCGGCAGCTCTTTATTGCCGTCGATATTATTTTTCTGGAGAAAACCTATGGACATCAGCCGCATTCCGGTTGGCGACAAACCGCCCTATGAAATAAATGTCATTATTGAAATTCCCATGGGTGGACATCCCGTCAAATACGAACTCGATAAACAGTCCGGGGCCATGTACGTGGACCGGTTTTTGCACACCTCAATGCATTACCCGTGTAATTACGGATTCATCCCGCATACCTTATCCGATGATGGCGATCCCGCCGATGCGGCGGTGCTGACACAAATTCCGGTGATCCCGGGCGTGGTGATCAAATGCCGCCCTATTGGTGTGTTGCTGATGGAAGACGAAAGTGGCATTGATGAAAAAATTCTGTGTGTGCCGGTGGACGACTTGCACCCCTATTACGGCAACATTGCCTCATACCGTGATTTGCGCCCGGTATTGATCGAACAGATCACCCATTTCTTTGAACACTACAAAGACATGGAGCCGGGCAAGTGGGTCAAGGTCAAACACTGGGGCGATACACAAGAAGCCATGGATCTGATCCGCGCTGCCATGGAACGGGTAGAAAGCGACGATTAGTCCTCAATTCCCGATGCGCTCAAGGCCGCCAGATTAACCATATCGGATACCGTTGCCCCCATGGGAACGATCTGCGCCGGTTTTTCAAGGCCCATCAACAACGGGCCCAGCACGGTGACGTGGCCCAGATTGTTCAGCAACTGGGTTGATATGTTCGAGCTTTGCAATCCCGGCATGATCAGAATATTGGCCGCTGCCGTCAGGCGGCAGAACGGGTAGCGCTGTTTCATCAGGGTCTGGCTCAGGGCGACATCGATATCCATGTCGCCGTCATATTCAAAACCGACACCGCGTTCATCAAGAACCTGCAGGGCCTGTCTGACTTTTTCAGCCTGCGGCAGATCCGGGTGACCGAAATTGGAAAATGAAATCAGGGCGACCCTGGGTTCGTGACCCAGATTGCGTGCCGCTGCCGCTGATTGCTGGGCAAAATCGGCGAGGTCTTCAGGCCCGGGTTGTTCGTGAACGGCGGTGTCGGCGACAAACAGGGTATGGCCCCGGGCCAGAACCAGTGACAGACCAAAAATCCGCGATGACGGTTTCGGTTCCAGCACCCGGGTGATTTGCTCAAGTGCCGCGTGATAGTTACGGGTCAGCCCCGTCAGCAACACATCGGCATCGCCGCTGGCAACCATGGCGGCACCGAAAACGTTGCGGTCGCGTTTGGCCATGCGTTCACAATCGCGCATCAGAAACCCTTTGCGTTGCAGTTTTTTATAAATCAGATCTGTGTAATCAACGGTCGACGGGCTCAGTTTGGCATTGGTAATTTCCAGACCCTCCGGCAACGGAAGCCCCAGTTCTTTCAGGGTTTGTTTGATACGTTCCTCGCGACCAACCAGCACCGGTGTGCCAAGTCCGTCATTGAGGAATGAGCAGGCGGCACGGATGCATTTTTCTTCTTCGCCTTCGGCAAAGACGACCCGTTTGGGATCGGATTTGAGTTTTTTTGAAACCGTTTCCAGCATTCCGGCGGTGGGGTTCAACCGTGAAGACAGCTCAACCTCGTACTGTTCCATATCGATAATCGGACGGCGGGCGACACCGCTGTCCATGGCGGCCTTGGCGACGGCTTTGGGAATTTGCGTAATCAGCCTGGGATCAAATGGTGTCGGGATCAGGTATTCCGGGCCATACACCAGTTTTTTTCCGGTATAGACCGCATTGACTTCATCGGGGACGTCTTCACGGGCAAGGGCGGCAATGGCGTGAACGGCGGCTATTTTCATGTCGTCGTTGATGGTGCTGGCGCGGACATCAAGGGCGCCTCTGAAAATATAGGGAAATCCGAGCACGTTGTTGACCTGATTGGGGTAATCCGATCGACCGGTGGCGACAATGGCGTCATCCCGGACGTCGTGAACAATTTCCGGTGCGATTTCCGGGTCGGGATTGGCCATGGCAAAAATAATCGGCTGATCAGCCATGGAACGAACCATGTCGGCTGTGACGGCGTCTTTCACGGAAAGTCCCAAAAAAGCATCGGCGTTTTTCAAAGCCTCGGCCAGCGTGCGGTGTTCGGTGTCGGTGGCGTGGGCGGATTTCCATTGGTTCATGCCCTGTTTGCGGCCTTGATAAATCACCCCTTTGGAATCGCACATGATGACGTTTTCAGACGGCATGCCCATGGTTTTCAACAATTCAACGCATGCGATGGAGGCGGCCCCGGCACCATTGACAACTATTTTGGTGGTTTTGATATCGCGTCCGGTCATTTCCAGCGCATTGATCATGGCAGCCGAGGAGATAATCGCGGTACCGTGCTGGTCGTCGTGGAACACCGGGATATCAAGCCGTTGCCGTAAAGTTTGTTCAATTATGAAACATTCCGGGGCCTTGATGTCTTCAAGATTGATGCCGCCGAAACTGTTGCCCATGGTTTCAACGCACTGCACGAATTGGTCGATGTCTTCGGTGTGAAGTTCCAGATTGATGCCGTCAATATCGGCGAAGCGTTTGAACAGAACCGATTTGCCTTCCATCACCGGTTTGGCGGCCAGCGGCCCGATGTTGCCCAGTCCCAAAACGGCGGTGCCGTTGGTAATCACAGCCACCGTATTGCCCATGGCGGTATAATCATAAACCAGTGACGGATCGCGGTAGATTTCCATGCACGGTGCTGCCACACCCGGGGAATAAGCCAGTGTCAGATCATGTTGCGTTGTCAGCGGTTTGGTCGGATGAATTTCCAGTTTGCCGGGGCGGCCCTGGGCATGCATCAACAGGGCTTCCTGGCTCATTAATTTGCTTGATAATTCGTTCATGGGTTTGTTCCGGGATTTATGATTCTGAATGAATGTGAACGTTGCGCGCACCAAGTTTGCGCAGCAAATCCATGGCTTTTTCCGACTGGTCAGGATGATCGACCCGGACCCAGAGAATAATGCTGCCGGCTTCGACGGAACGGGTATATTCCTCGCGGTGGGGCTGTGAAAACAGGCCGTCGATGACTTCCTTGGCGGCGACGCCGCTGACAGCAGCCCCGACCAGGGCGGCGATGGTGGCGACCATCGGTCCGCCTGCCAGCATCACCGCACCGGACGCCACCAGGGGGACCTCGAATTTGGCATCACTTGCAAGGGTCGTGAAAACATCACGCCACGGCGGGGTTTCATCTTTTGTCACTTCCAGCGACTGGTGTGATCCCAATACGCTGAGATCGGCCCGGTCAAAACCATTTTCCCGCAACGTACGGATCGCATGCAACAGGGATTTTTCATCGGCAAACAAGCCAACCACTTCGTGGGGTGTCTGTAAACCGGTATCTGTTGTCGGTGTCGGGGCGTCTTTATCGGTGTTCATTTATCAGCTCCCATGGTTTGAATAAGGTGGCTTGAATAGGGATCAGCCCGAATATTTGATCACGAATTTGATTAAAGGACAAAACCTGATCTGGAACAAGTGTTGGTCTTGGTTTAACCTAAACAACCAATATAACCTTAAACCAATATGATCTTATTAAACTAATATGATCTTATTAAACTAATATGATCTAAATTGACGGAGCCGCAAGGGTGGATACAAAACCGGCAAAAACAAACAAAGCAGATGCCGTAACGCCGATGATGGTGCAATACCTCGCCATTAAAAAAGATCATCCGGGCAGCTTGCTGTTTTACCGCATGGGTGATTTTTACGAACTGTTTTTCGAAGACGCGGAATTGGCGTCGCAAGCGCTGGATATTGCCCTGACCAAACGCGGCCAGCATCAGGGCCAGCCCATTCCCATGTGCGGGGTGCCGGTCCATTCCCATGAAAATTATTTAAACCGTCTGATCCGGAAAGGCTTCAAGGTTTCCGTTTGCGAACAAACCGAAGACCCGAAAGAAGCCAAAAAACGCGGCTCCAAATCCGTCGTCAAGCGTGAAGTCAGGCGCGTTATCACGGCGGGTACGTTGACCGAAGACAGCCTGCTGGATGCCCGTGCCCATAATTATCTCAGCGCCGTTGCCGAAGTACGGGGGGAATTGGCGTTGGCATGGTTTGAATTGTCAACGGGGGAATTCCGGACTGAAAAAACCAACCCGGATCATCTGGAAGCGGCCCTGTCAAGAATTGATCCGGCTGAACTGTTGATGACGGAAACACTGGCTGCAAACGAACAGTATGAAAATGCCATAAAACCGTGGCAGGACAAAACCGCAATTTTACAAAGTCAGGATTTTGACAGCGAACGGGCGCGGACAAAATTACAGGCGCTGTTGGGTGTTAAAACCTTACAGGCCTTTGGTGACTTCAGCCGCCCGGAAATCGCCGCCGCCGGAGCGTTGATTCAATACGTTGAACAGACCCAGAAAGGACAGATGCCAAGGGTGTCCCGTTTAAAACAGGTCCGCGCCGGCGGCTTGATGGAAATGGATGCGGCGACCCGGCGCAATCTGGAATTGACGCGGACTTTGTCCGGGGCCACCCGGGGCAGCTTGCTGGATGTGATTGATTTCACCCGCACCGGAGCCGGGGCGCGTCTGCTGGCGTCCCGGTTGGCGGCACCGTTAACCGATGTTGATGAAATCACAAGCCGTCTGGATGATCTGGAATTTTTTTATGACAGATCGGCTTTGCGTGCAGAAATCCGGGATCACCTGAAATCCTGCCCGGATATGGAACGGGCATTGTCCCGATTAACATTGGGTCGGGGCGGACCCCGTGATCTGGCGGCATTACAATCGGGGCTGATGATGGCGCATGTGGTTCGCCGTTTGCTTGAAGACGCCGGATCGGACGGGGCGTCCGGGTTGCCGGACGGGCTGAAGGAATTGTCCGAAAACCTGGGTCATCATCATGATTTAACCGATATGCTGCACCGTGCCCTTTGCCCGGAATTGCCGGTGCATGCCCGTGATGGCGGTTTTATCCGGCCGGGGTATTCTCCGGCTTTGGACGAATTGGTGGAATTGCGCGATGAAAGCCGCCGTTTGATTGCCGGGTTGCAAGGCAAATATGTTGAACACACCGGGTTGGCAAATTTAAAAATCAAACAAAACAATATGCTCGGGTTTTTTATCGAAATCCCGGCGCGGGTGGCTCAAAACATGCCGACGGGGGCAGACAGTCCCTATATCCACCGTCAGACTCTGGCCAGTCAGGTGCGTTACACCACGGTGGAACTGGGCGACATCGAAGGCCGCATTGCCCGCGCCGCCGATCAGGCCGCGGCCATGGAAATGCAGTTGTTCGAAGACTTGGCGGCGGCCGTTCGGGATCAGGCCGCAGCCATCGATGTGGCGGCCAAAGCCATGGCCGCCCTTGATGTGGCCACCGGGCTTGCCGAACTGGCCGTCAACAGGCGCTATCACCGCCCCCGGGTCAACGACAGCCATGCCTTTGATATCAAAGACGGCCGTCACGCGGTGGTCGAAGCGGTTCTTGATCTGTCCGGGCAGACCTTTGTCGCCAACGATTGTTGTCTGGGCGGCAAAGACGGCGGTGATGCGGATACGGATAACGGGCGGTTATGGTTGTTATCAGGGCCAAACATGGCCGGGAAAAGTACGTTTCTCAGGCAAAACGCCCTCATTGCCGTACTCGCGCAAATGGGCAGCTTTGTTCCGGCCAGGGCCGCGGAAATCGGCGTCGTTGACCGTTTGTTTTCGCGCGTTGGCGCGGCCGATGATCTGGCCCGTGGGCAATCGACGTTCATGGTGGAAATGGTGGAAACGGCGACGATTTTAAATCAGGCTGGACCCCGGTCACTGGTTATTCTTGATGAAATCGGGCGCGGTACGGCGACGTATGACGGTCTTTCCATCGCCTGGGCAGTGATTGAACACCTGCATGAAAAAAACAGAAGCCGGGCCTTGTTCGCCACCCATTACCATGAATTGACGGCGCTGGCGTCAAGGCTGGATCAGCTTCGCTGTCATACCATGCGGGTCAAGGAATGGCAGGACGAAGTGGTGTTCCTGCACGAAGTCGGCGAAGGCACGGCGGACCGCTCCTACGGCATCCATGTCGGCAAACTGGCCGGATTGCCCGAAGCCGTTGTCAACCGGGCGGGCGAGGTTTTAAGCAAACTCGAAGAAGGTGAACAGGCATCGGCCATCACCCGGCTGGCCGATGATCTGCCGCTGTTTCAGGCACTGGCCCGACCTGCGTCTGCTGCATCACACAAAGAAAAAACGCCGTGGGACGCCCTGATTGATGATGTGGAGCCGGATAATCTAACCCCGATACAGGCACTGGAATGGGTTTACCGGTTAAAAGCCAGCAAGACTTCCGGTCCGGAAAATCCGTGATGACGCCGAAATCTCTTGCAAAAACCGGAAAAGCAGCGACGACACCGAAAAATCCGCGCGCCATTATCGACCGCAAGGCACTGGTTCTGGCGTTGGATGAACTGGTATCGTGGTCGGGATTTACGGCCAAGACCCAGCCACAGGTACTAACGTTGTTCAAAGACGCCCTTGCCCGTGGTGTGGATGAAATCAAAAAACGTTTCGATAACGGCGATCTGGACGGAATCGGTGTTATTCATGCCAACGCCTATCACATGGATCAACTGATCCGGACCATTCATGAATTTGCCATGACGAAGGCCTATCCGGTGGCCAATCCGACCACCGGCGAACAGATGGCCGTTGTCGCCACAGGCGGCTACGGGCGCGGACAGTTGGCGCCACAGTCCGACATCGACTTGATGTTTTTACTGCCTTACAAATTAACCGCCCATTCGGAACAGGTGGTTGAATTTACCCTGTACACATTGTGGGACCTGGGTTTGAAAGTCGGTCACGCGACCCGCTCCATTGACGAAGTTGTACGTCTGGCAGCGGGTGATTTGACCATTCACACATCTTTGCTGGATGCCCGGTTGTTGCTGGGGAACCGGTCGTTGTTCAACAAATTTCTGAAAAAATTTGAACAAAAGGCCATCGGTCAATGGGGACGGCGCTTTGTCGAGGAAAAACTGGCCGAGCGCGACGCCCGCCATGAACGCATGGGGGACACCCGTTATGTGCTGGAACCGAATATCAAGGAAGGCAAAGGCGGCTTGCGCGATCTGCAAACCCTGTTCTGGATTGCCAAATCCATTTACCGGGTCGATGATATGGCGGCGCTCAGAAAACAGGGTGTGCTTACGGCCAGTGACATCAAAACATTCAGTCGGGCGGAAAATTTTTTATGGACGACCCGCTGTCATTTGCACTATCTGAGCGGCCGTGCCGAAGAACGCCTGTCTTTCAATGTCCAGGCTGAAATCGGCGAACGCATGGGCTACCGCGATCACGCCGGCAGCCGCGGCGTCGAACGCTTTATGAAGCACTATTTTCTGACGGTAAAAAACGTTGGCGATTTAACACGGGTGCTGTGTGCGGTGCTGGAAGAACAGCAAAAAAAATCCACGTCATCCCATTGGCTCGGGCGGCTCAGGTTTAAAAAACGCGAGATCGAAGGTTTCCGGGTCGATGGCGGGCGGCTTAATTTTACCGATGACCACGATTTGGCCACGTCCCCGGTAAAATTGCTGCAATTGTTTCAATTGGGACAAAAACACCAACTCGATATTCACCCGAAAGCCTTGCGCAAGGTAACACAAAATCTGCGCCGCATTGATGCCCCGTTTCGGGCGGACCCGAAAGCCAATGATTTGTTTCTGGACATTTTAACCGGCCCTGATGCGGACATGTGGTTGCTGAGGCTCAACGAGGTCGGGATTCTGGGCCGCTTTATTCCGGATTTTGGCCGCGTTGTGGCGCAGATGCAATATGACATGTACCATGTTTACACCGTTGACGAACATACCATTCGCGCCATTGGTATCCTGCACGGCATTGAAACCGGCGAATTGAAACAGGACCACCCGGTGGCCTGTTCGGTGATCGGCGAAGCCCAATCATTGCGCGTACTTTATCTGGCGGTATTCCTGCATGATATTGCCAAGGGCCGGGGCGGCGATCATTCCGTTCTGGGTGCCGCCGTGGCCCGGAAAATGGGAGACCGTTTTCGTTTGGGCGACTGGGAAACGGAAACCATTGCCTGGCTGGTGGAAAACCATCTGGTGATGAGCAACACCGCCTTCAAGAGAGACATCGAAGATGCAAAAACCGTGAGCGACTTTGCCGCCATTGTGCAATCACCGGAACGGTTGCGGTTGTTGCTGATTTTGACCGTCGCCGATATTCGTGCCGTCGGCCCCAATGTGTGGAATAACTGGAAAGCGGGGCTGCTTCGGGATTTATACGCCAAGACACTGGAAACCCTGAACGGCGATGTCGGTAAAGGCAACCGCACGCAACGCATTCAGGCCATCAAACAGGCTTTGCGGGAACGTCTTGCCGACTGGACGGTCAAAGAAATCGAAGCCCATTTTGACCGTGGGCATGGTCATTACTGGTTGGCCAATGATCTGGATACGTTGGTAGCCCACGCCAATATGATGCGTCATGTGGAACAAAGCGGGGTCAATTATCAAATCAGCGCCCGCCCCGATGCGGAACGTGCGGCCACGGAAGTGATCGTTTATGCGCCCGATCACCCCGGACTGTTTGCCGCCATTGCCGGGGCCATTGCTTTATCGGGCGGAAATATTGTTGATGCCAAGGCGCAAACCCTGTCCCACGGCATGGCACTGGATACATTCCGGTTCCAGGATATCAATGAAAACATGTTTTCGTCCAAAAGCCGTCTGGACAAACTGAAGCAAAGGATTGCCCGTTCTATAGAAGGGACGCTGGACCCGGGCATTGAGCTGAAAAAAGTTCAGGAACAGGGATTTTTGAAAAAAACCGGAGCCTTCAAGGTTCCGCCAAAAGTCCTGATTGACAACCGCCCCAGCAAAAATCATACGGTGATCGAAATCAATGGCCGGGACCGCAAGGGTTTGTTGCATGATGTATCCAAGGCTATGACCGATGATGGTTTGCAGGTGTCCTCGGCGCATATTTCCACCTTTGGCGAACGGGTTGTTGATGTGTTTTATGTGAAAGACGTGTTTGGTCTGAAAATGGAACGGGATGATAAAATTGAAACCGTGCGCCAACATTTAATGGCGGCCATTGGCGGGGAACCGACGCCTGCCGGTTAAACAGAAAACCTGTTCCCGGCATTCAACTGGCCGCTTGCAGGGCGGGTGAAAAATCGTTAACCACAAACCTATGTCTCTTTTGCGTGCCATCACAACCATTGGCGGGATGACCCTGATCAGCCGGGTTCTGGGGTTCGTGCGCGATATCCTGATCGCCGCTGTGCTTGGAACCGGGATGGCGGCGGATGCGTTTTTTGTTGCTTTCCGGTTTCCCAATCTGTTCCGTCGCCTGTTTGCCGAAGGCGCGTTCAGTGCTGCGTTCGTGCCGATTTTTACAAGAAAACTCGTCGCTGGCGATGACGCTGCCCGGCGTTTTCAGGAACAGGCGTTCTCGGTTCTGGCGCTGGCACTGGTGGTCTTTGTCAGCCTTGTTGAAATAGCTATGCCGTGGCTGGTGGATTGGGTTCTGGCGCCGGGATTTCAGGATGTTCCCGGCAAATCCGAACTGACCACATTGTTGTCCCGGATCGCCTTTCCCTATTTGTTTTTTATTTCGCTGGTCAGTTTGTTGTCCGGGGTTTTAAACGCCCTTGGAAAATTCGCAGCCGCCGCGGCGACACCGATTTTATTGAATATCTGTCTGATTTTTGCGCTTTTGGTGTTGACCCCCTTGTTGCCGACACCGGGCCACGCCCTTGGGGTCGGGGTTTTTCTGGCCGGTGTGGTGCAGTTGCTGTGGCTCGTGGCCTATGTGAAAAAACAGGGCCTCCCGGTACGTCTGGCCCGGCCCCGGCTGACGGAGGATGTGAAATTACTGGGGCGGCGGATCTTGCCCGTCGTTTTTGGTGCCAGTCTTTATCAAATCAATTTGCTGATCGGCACCATTCTGGCGTCATTGTTGTCCGAAGGGGCGGTGTCCTATTTATATTACGCCGACCGGGTGACGCAACTTCCCCTGGGCCTTGTCGGGGTTGCCGTTGGTACGGCGCTGTTGCCGATGTTATCAAAACAGTTGCAGTCCGGTGATGAAGCCCAGGCCCTGCACAGCCAGAACCGGGGCCTTGAATTTGCAGCCTTGCTGACGCTTCCGGCGGCGGTGGCCTTGCTGGTTATCGCCGAACCGGTGATCTCGGTTTTGTTTGAGCGTGGCGCTTTTGACGGTCAGGCGGCCTTGGCCACGGCAAAGGCCTTGATGGCGTTTGCCGCCGGTCTGCCGGCCTTTGTTCTGATCAAGGTTTTAGCGCCCGGTTTTTTTTCCAGAGGCGACACCAAAACGCCTGTGAAAATTGCCGCCCTGTCGATGGTCCTGAATATCGTGCTGAATGTGATATGGATGCAATTCTGGGGCTATGTGGGGATCGCGGCGGCGTCATCGGCGGCGGCGTGGCTGAACGCGCTGTTGCTGGGATTGGTGTTGTGGCGGCGCGGACATTTTGTTGCCGATCGCCGTCTCGTTAGCCGTTCTTTGAAAATTATGCTGGCTTCCGCAGTGATGGCGCTGGGTTTGTTCCAGGCGCAAGCGTTGCTGTCGCCATGGCTCGAAGGATCGGGGCCGGAAAAAATTCTGGGCTTGAGCCTTTTGATCATCGGCGGCGGCGTTGTTTTTGCGGTTATGGTGTTGATATCGGGGGCGGCCCGGCTGGAGGATCTAAAACGGTTCAAAGGGGCTGCGAAGTCTTGACGAACGGGTAGGCAAAGGCCATAAACGCGGGCCGCTAAAGGCGGGTTTTTAAAAAGGCATGACAGTAATGAGCAGAATTTTTTCCGGTGTCCAACCGACAGGCAATTTGCATCTTGGCAATTATCTGGGCGCCATACGCAACTGGGTCGAATTGCAGCACGATTTTGAATGCCTGTTTTGCGTCGTTGATTTGCACGCCATCACCGTGTGGCAGGATCCGGCCCGGTTGGTGGCCAACACCCGCGAAGTCGCCGCCGCCATGTTGGCCGCCGGGATCGATGCCAAAAAACACATTATTTTTAACCAAAGCCAGGTGTCCGGTCATGCCGAATTGGCGTGGATTTTTAACTGTGTGGCGCGGTTGGGATGGCTTAACCGGATGACCCAGTTCAAGGAAAAGGCCGGGAAAAACAGCGAAAAAGCATCCGTCGGACTGTATGCCTATCCGAATTTGATGGCGGCTGATATTTTATTGTATAAAGCCACCCACGTTCCCGTCGGCGAAGACCAGAAACAGCATTTGGAATTGACCCGGGATATTGCGGCGAAATTCAACCACGATTACAAAACCGGTGTGATGCCCGTTGTCGAGCCGCTGATTTTTGGCGAAGCGACACGGGTGATGTCGTTGCGCGATGGCTCCAAAAAAATGAGCAAGTCCGATCCGTCGGACGCATCCCGCATTGTCATGACCGATGATCAGGACGCCATTGCCAAAAAATTCAGAAAAGCCAAAACCGATCCCCTACCCTTGCCCGAAACCGTGAAAGAATTGGAAGACCGGCCCGAAGCCGCCAATCTGGTGGCGATTTATGCGGCCCTGAGCGGGCGTTCATCGGCCGATGTGTTAACCGATTTTGCCGGCAAAGGCTTTGCCGATTTCAAGCCGGCACTGATTGAACTGGCCGTTGAAAAACTGGGTCCGGTGCAGGATGAAATGCGCCGCTTGCTCGATCACCCGGATGAAGTTGATCAGGTGCTGAAAGATGGCGCAGAACGCGCCCGGGCCATAGCCGAACCGGTGTTAAAGGAAATTCAGGATATTGTGGGCTTTCTTCGCCCATAATTTCTATTTGGCGGTGCGGAGCTTGGGTAAAACCCCTTGACGGATCGTGACTTCACCCCAAATAAAGGGGGAAACGTTTTTAGAAAGTTGAAACATATGTTTATTCAAACCGAATCCACGCCAAATCCGGCGACCTTGAAATTCCTGCCTGCTGTTGTTGTTATGGAGGCGGGAACTGCAAATTTTCCCTCCGCTGAAGGTGCGGAAAAATCGCCGTTGGCGGTGGAATTGTTTGCTGTGTCCGGTGTCGAGGGCGTTTTTCTGGGCGCCGATTTTATTTCCGTTACCAAAGCCCCGTCGGCCCAGTGGGATCAGTTAAAGCCATTGATTCTGGGTGCCATTATGGATCATTTCCAATCGGGGCGCCCGGTTATCGAGGCAGGACATGATGTCGGGAGCGGCGGTGAAAACGACAGCGAAGTGGTTGCTCAAATCCGTGAATTAATCGAAACCCGGGTGCGTCCGGCGGTGGCTCAGGATGGCGGCGATATCGTTTTCAAAGGTTTCGAAGAAGGCATTGTTTATTTGCATATGCAAGGTGCCTGTGCCGGTTGCCCCAGTTCAACGGCGACCCTGAAACACGGCATTGAAAATATGCTTCGCCATTATGTTCCCGAAGTCGAAGAGGTCCGCGCCGTTGAATAAAGAAATGGTTTTCAGGGCCTTGTAAAAAGTGATCACCCTGGTACTGGATTTTTTTAAACAGGCATGTTAAACACCGTGGTGTTGATCAGGATCTGCCGGCCATATGCTTCGCCCGATCGTAAATATGATGTCATTATAAAGACGCAATAATGTCGTAATTTTGCACTATTTTTCGATTTGACTATCATTTCAATGATGTTCATTGGGGGCAAGATGAAAAGATCAGAAACAGCAATTCAATTTGCACATTCAGAACGTGCGGTTCGGCGCATTGAGCCGGACACGCCGGTTTCAGTATTAAAAAAATTACGGAAAATTTGATGCGAAAATTCGATAGTCTGGCTTTGGTGACAGCCTTTGGTCTGGTTGCCGGTCTGTTTACGGTTGCTGCGATGGACCCGCTTGATCCCGTAACGCAGGGCCCCAAAGCCAATCTTGCAAATGATACCCTTGAAATCGATGTGGCCAGCGGCACGGCGTTGCCGTCATCGGTTATCGGCGTGCGTTCTTTTGACCGTAACTTCCGGGTTGACCCCAAACATTCGGCATCGGCTTTAACGCTGACTTTCGAGCGTATGGGCTATGATCTTGATCGGGTTGGCAATGATGGTGAAATGGTCCCCCGGGTGTTTTTGACGAATTTCCCCGGTGATCTGAATACCATTCTGGAACCTGAAACCCGCAAATCAATTTTCTTTAGAACCATGCTGCCTCTGGTGTTGCAGGCCAACAATGAAATCATGAAAGACCGCAGACGGTTGTTGCGGCTTGTGGAGCAGCAAAAACAGGGGCGGACGCTGGATGCCATCGACCGTTTGTGGATGGTGGTGATGGCCGAACGATACGGTGTCAGGCGTGGTGATAATGCGGCTTTATTGGCCCGGCTTGATCTTATTCCGCCGTCCATTGCTCTGGCCCAGGGTGCCGAAGAAAGCGGTTGGGGAACATCCCGGTTTGCCAGATTGGGTAACGCCCTTTACGGACAGTGGGTGTGGGGTGACAATGCCAAAGGCATCGTGCCGGTGGAACGGGATAATGGCAAAACCCATAAAATCCGTTCTTTTGACACGTTACTGGATTCGGTCAGAGCCTATATGCTGAACCTGAATACTCACCAGGCCTACTCGGATTTCAGGCGCGTCCGGCAAGCTCTCAGGCAAGACAATGAAACCGTTAGCGGTTTGCAATTGATCGGATATTTAAAAAGTTATTCAGAACGCGGTGAAAAATATGTCGGCACCTTGCGCACGATTATTGTCGCCAATAAATTGCGTCGTTTTGACGGTGCCCGGTTAAGCGAAGCCGCCGAGCAGGCAAAATCTGACATTTGATGTTTCAGGGGTGATGTTTCAGGGCCGGTAATATTGCTGTCCGAACCAGCGCCAGCGGTTATTTTTTGCAGGCAAAGTACAATTCAGCCGGGTGCGACCCTTTGCAAATGGTGCGGCGGGCATGATGGTTATGTTGGCCCCGTCGGCGGTCTCGGTGCGTTCTATCGGTGCACGCCTTTGGCCGGATAAAAAGCAATTCAATAAATTTGCCCGCAACCGGGATAAATTCTTATCAAGGGTAAAGCGGATTTCAGGTGGATTATCGTCGGTGATCAGGGTGTCTTTGGGCGAAATATTTTTCACCCGAAGCGGAAGCGCGTTTACAATGAGCCGGAAACGATCAATGTTGCCGTATTTTTCATTTAACGCAAACCGTGGCAGGTAATAGAATCCCGATGAACTGCCAATAACGCCGCTTTGCTGGCCGAACGCGGCCATGAAACCTTCGGCTTCGATTTGTTTGCTTAAAGCCAATGAGCTTTCGCCATAAGGATAGGCGAACAATCCGGGGCGGAAACCGAGCATGGCATTGAGGCGGTTCGAGGCACGGCGGATATCTCTGATGTTTGTGCTGTCATCCGCTCCGGCCATATGGCGGTGGGAGGCGGAATGGTTACCGATATCAACACCGTTTTCTTTCAGCTTTTTGATTTCATCCCAGCTCATATAGGATTTGACGCCCTGATCAACCGGGTCTGTTGAAACAAAAACGGTAAACGGCAAGCCGGCGGCTTTGAATTTCGGCCAGGCGATATCGTAAATGGATTTGTAGGCGTCATCGATGGTGATGGCCACCGTGCGGTCAGGTAACGCAGGCCCGGCCCTGAGACGCCAGATAATTTCTTCCAGCGGCAATACGGTGTATTTGCCGGACGTCAATTCCTTGATCTGGGCATCAAGCTGGGAAGCCGTAGTGTTTGTGCTTGGGTATTTGCTTTCACCAAAGCGGTGATACATCAGCACCACTGCGGATTGATGCGTGGAAGCCCGGGATGGCTCCGTTGATTGGCCCGGCGCGGTCCCCGGCTTCAAGGTGAACAAGAACATCATAACAGAAACCAATATGAATAAACGCGACATGAATTTTTCCAACAATCAGGTTTTTATCATCAGGACAAAAGAGTATAAGCAAGTTATGGTAAAAACAAATCCTGAAATGACGTCTCCGGTTCTTTTGGCTGTCGATACGGCGTTATCGTCCTGTTCAGTGGCGGTGATGAAAAACGCAACCATTGCAGGGATGCGTCATCAACACATGGTACGTGGTCAATCCGAAACCCTGTTGCCCATGGCCGGGGCGGCATTAACGGATGCGGGCCTGAGTTGGGCGGATCTTGATGTGTTGGCGGTGACGGTGGGGCCGGGAGCCTTTACCGGATTAAGAATTGGACTGTCTGCCGTGCGTGGTCTGGGGTTAAGTCTGGATTTGCCCATGGTCGGGGTGACGACGATGGAGGCCATTGTTCACGCCATGCCAAAGGATCGCATAGCCGATAATACGATCTGGGTTGCCGTTGAAAGCCGTCGCGAGGATGTGTATGTGCAGTGTTTTGATCAAAAGTTGCAGAGCCAATCCCATATAAAAGCCTGTCTGCCCGAAGATCTGGCCCGGGAAATTCAGGACCGTTCCGTTACCTTGTGCGGTGACGGCCAAAACCGGGTTGCCGTAGCGTTGCAATCGACAGGCACCAGCGTCAATGCTTGTGAAGATGTTACAACGCCGATGGCCGATCATGTGGCGATGATCGCCTTGGAAAAATGGCAGCGGGCTATGGCGGAAGGCGGCTCGTCAAAATGCCGGGAAATGTTCCAATCCCCGGCACCGGTCTATGTGCGGCCGCCGGATGCGATTGTCCCTGAAAATGGCGGACGGCTTAGAAATTAAATCCGGGATTACACTTTTTGCACAAACAGGATGTGGATGTCTGTCGATTGGTCCCGCCCGGCGTTTTCCGGTGTCAGCGATAAAACCTTATGGCCGTGATCGGTCAACGACGCCGGGACATTGTGCAAAGGCTCGGCCCCCGTCAGCCGCACTTTGAGTATTTGCCCGGGGTTAATGCGCTCGATGGCCAGTTTGGTTTTGACAAAAGTCATCGGGCACTTTTCTTTGCAGATATCTATTTCAGCATCGGCGTTGACAGGTTGGTGTGCGGGGTGGTGATTATTGTTTTGCATGTCGGACCTTGAATAAATAAAAGAACCATAAAATAAACACATTTTTAAATTTAAAGCAGACTGGATTTAAAACTGCATTGAAGAAAAGGCCATTTTGTCTTATACTTTATTGGTTAGTATATTGATCGCGATTTATTATACAGACAGAATATTATACAGACAAATTCATATTATATTTCAGATAACGCTATCTGGTTTGTAATTCGGATAGAGGAGACAGCCGTTGAGCAATAAAACAAAAAACAATGAACTGCTTGAATTTACGACTGAAATCGTCGCGGCCCAAGCGGCCGGATCAGGGGTCGATCCCGATGATTTGCCGCAATTGATCAAAAATGTCTATCAGGCTCTGGCCGGACTGGGCAGCGCTGAAGTCAGCCCGGAAAAACCCCGTCCAGTGGTGTCGGTAAAAAAATCGGTTTTTCCGGATTATATCATCTGTCTTGAAGACGGTAAAAAACTGAAAATGCTGAAACGCCATTTACGGACCGCCTATGACATGTCCCCTGATGATTATCGGGACCGCTGGGGCTTGCCGGCCGATTATCCCATGGTTGCGCCCAGCTATGCCAAACACAGATCGAAACTGGCGAAAAAAATTGGCTTGGGGACACGGCCCAGAAAAAAATAAATGCAAATATCGCAATAAATAACCGGAAAACCATAAATCAGATATTATATATTTGAACGGATGACATTATGTCGTTCAAGGGCCATGTTCAGGGACAATGGCACTCCCGGCGGCCGGGTTTTCTTGAACGGCACGGGTTTGTAAAACTTAAAGTGGGTGATAATGGTGAGCAGAATAGAAGACTTGTGCATTCAAAAAGGCATGAAAATGACCGGCCAGCGCCGCATCATCGCCAGGGTTTTGTCCGAAGCCACGGATCATCCGGATGTGGAACAGGTTCACAAAAGAGCGGCTGCCATTGACGACGGCATTTCCATCGCCACGGTTTACCGCACCGTCCGCCTGTTTGAAGAAGCCAACATTATTGACCGCCATGATTTCGGTGATGGCCGTTCCCGCTACGAAGAGGCAACCGATGACCATCATGATCATCTGATCAATGTCAAAAGCGGTGAAGTGATCGAGTTTCAGAATGCTGAAATAGAAGCCTTGCAGCAAAAAATTGCCGAACAGCATGGCATTCGTCTTGTCGGGCACAGGCTGGAACTGTATGGCATTCCCCTTGATGCCGACGAGGGTTGAGGATAAACTCTTTCAAAGCTCATGTTTCCGGAGCCTGAAATCTGTACCGGGTATAAATAATTGCCGCAAGCTGAAATTAAAATTCTGAAACCGGCCATGGACCATAGTAACAATTCGGGCCCATGGTGATGAAGCAAAAAGTCCACATTAAATCGTATGGCTGCCAAATGAACGTTTACGATGCCGAGCGCATGGTTGATGTTCTGGCGCCGATTGGCTACCGGGCAACGGACACGGTTGATGATGCCGATCTGGTGATTTTAAACACCTGTCATATTCGCGAAAAAGCGTCGGAAAAAGTTTATTCTGAACTGGGGCGGTTGCGTTTGCTTCGGGATAAAAACCGTCAATCGGGACGCTCTTTGATGATTGCCGTTGCCGGTTGTGTGGCCCAGGCCGAAGGCGAGGAAATTCTGTCGCGCGCCCCTTTTGTCGATATGGTTTTTGGTCCGCAAGCCTATCACCGCTTGCCGGAAATGATCGCCCGCGTCAGCCGTAAATCGGGAAAACCGTTGCTGACGGAGTTTGAAACCCGGGCCAAGTTTGATCAACTGCCGCAGCATCAGGGCCTTGAAAGCGCACAGGCTTTCCTGACCATTCAGGAAGGCTGTGATAAATTTTGCAGCTTTTGTGTGGTGCCTTATACCCGCGGTGCGGAATTTTCCAGACCGGTCGCAGATGTTGTCAGGGAAGCCCGCCATCTGGTGGCAAACGGCGTGCGGGAAATCACATTGCTGGGACAGAATGTTAATGCCTATCGCGGTGCCATGAACGATCAGGCCCCGTGGGGACTGGGCCGTCTGATCGCGGAACTTGAAGACATAAACGGTCTGTCGCGGATCCGTTACACAACGTCCTATCCGGCCGAAGTCGATGATGAATTGGTCCGCGCCCACAAGGATGTCAAAGCGTTGATGCCGTTTTTGCATTTGCCGGTGCAATCGGGTTCGGACACCATTTTGAAAGCCATGAACCGCCGCCATAATGCGGCCGAATACCGGGACCTGGTAAAACGTTTGCGACAGGCGCGGCCGGATCTGGCGTTGTCGTCGGATTTTATTGTCGGTTTTCCCGGCGAAACCGAAGCCGATTTTCAGGCCACGCTGGATCTGATCAAAGACGTCACCTATACTCAGGCGTATTCGTTCAAATACAGTCCGCGCCCCGGAACCCCGGCGGCCCTGATGCCGATGCAGGTTGACGAAGGCGTCAAATCCGAACGGCTGGCGCGTTTGCAGGACCTGATCAACCGGCAACAAAAAACCTTCAATGAAAACTGTGTCGGCAAATCAATGGCTGTGTTGCTGGACCGAAAGGGACGGCGCGATGGCCAACTTGTTGGTCGCAGCCCCTATATGCAGGCGGTTCACGTCGATGCCCCGGACAATAATCTGGGCCGGATAGTTGATGTGATGATTACCGGCGCCCATGCCAACAGTTTAAGCGCTGTTCTGGCCAGCGAAAATCACGCCGGCAACGGCGCAATATCTCAAACCCCGGAAAGGGCACATGCATGAAGGCGGGCTTGAATACCCATTCACAATCGGGAAAAAAAACGGCGGGAAAAAACAGCAAAACCATGAAAACAAGTACTGTCGTTTTTGAAAATAACGCTCTGGTACAGGTTTTGTTTGGCCCCCATCACAGTCATTTGGCGCAAATCGAACAGGCCCTTGATATCCAGGCCCAGGCCAAAGGCAACGAAGTGGTTCTCTCAGGCCCACGGGCCGGTGTGGAGCGGGCCAAGATAACTTTAAAAGGATTGTATGACCGCCTGACAACGGGGCTTGAGGTCGGCGCGCCCGAGGTCGATGCGTTTTTGCGGATGGCTTCGTCACGCAAGCACTCCACCAAAGACGGGGAAATCACCGTTAAAACCAAACGCCGCACGATCACGCCCAGATCCATTATGCAGGCCGAATACCTGCGCACCATGGATGAAGCCAGTCTTGTCTTCGGCGAAGGCCCGGCGGGGACCGGGAAAACCTATCTGGCCGTTGCCAAGGCGGTGGAGCGGTTGATACAGGGCCGGGTCGAACGTATTATTTTATCGCGCCCAGCCGTTGAAGCCGGTGAACAGCTGGGCTTTTTGCCCGGCGACATGCGTGAAAAAGTCGATCCGTATTTACGGCCGCTTTATGATGCCCTGCATGATATGCTGCCGGAACAACAGGTTGAAAAACGCCTTGAAAACGGTGAAATCGAAGTCGCCCCGCTGGCTTTTATGCGTGGCCGCACGTTAAGCAACGCCTTTGTCATTCTCGATGAAGCCCAGAACACGACTGCGGTACAGATGAAAATGCTGTTAACCCGGCTCGGTGAAAATTCCCACATGGTGATTACCGGTGATTTGTCACAGGTTGATCTGCCGCGCGGCACCCGTTCAGGCATGCGCGATGCCATGCATGTTTTGCATGACGTCGAAGGCGTACGCTTTATCCGCTTCACGGAAACAGATGTGGTCCGTCATCCGCTGGTTGCCCGTATTGTCAAGGCGTACAGCGAAACCGAAGAACGATTGCGCAGCGGCGCCCGCTATTTGCAGAACATGGATGAAACAGCGTCCCATGACCCAACGGAATGACGTCACGCCGCCACAGTTGAATATAGCCGTCAGGGTTGATGAGCCGGACTGGCAAACCACATTTGATGATCTGCAGGCAACACTTGAAAAAACATTGACCACAGCCTTTGAACTATCATGGCACGGGGTCTTTGCGGGGCCGGTCCAAATGGCAGAAGTGTCGTTGTTGTTGACGGACAATGAAACGGTAAAAACCCTGAACAGGGATTACCGCAATCAGGACAAACCGACAAATGTATTGGCTTTTGCCGTCCTCGATGGCGAAGATACGGGACCCCGACCGGAAGGCGCGCCTGTGATGCTGGGAGATATCATTATGGCCTATGGCGTTTTGATGACAGAAGCCGGGGATAAAAAAATTCAGCCGTCGTCACATCTTTGCCATCTTGTTGTTCATGGTATGCTGCATCTGTTGGGCTTTGACCATCAGAGCGATGATGAAGCCGGGGAAATGGAAGCCATGGAAAGCCGCATTCTGAAAAAACTGGGCGTTGCGGACCCTTATGAATGAACGGGCCTTATGATCAAAACGGGCGAAAGTTGAAACCATGAACGATCCGGAAAAATTAGTTGACGGTACGGCCAATGGCGGTTTGCTGGCCTTTGTTAAACGTCTGTGTCGTTTCAAGGGCTGGGGACAGCCAAAAGATACCCTCGATGAACTGATCGAAGAACGCGAAGACGGCGAAATCCCCCTTGATGATGACGAACGCTTATTGTTGGCCAATATTCTGGGTCTCAGGAATATTACCGTTCATGATGTAATGGTGCCGCGGGCGGATATTATCGCCATTGATCAGGAAGCCCGGTTGCCGCAATTGATCGAAATCATTGCCCGCGAAGGCCATACCCGGTTTCCGGTTTATCAGGAAGACCTGGATAACACCATTGGCTTTATCCATGCCAAGGATATCCTGACCTGGCGCGGCAAGGATGCGGATTTCAGGCCAGCGACCATACTCAGAAATCTGTTGTTCGTATCGCCATCCATGAAAGTGCTGGAATTGTTGCTGGAAATGCGGGCCAGTCATTCTCATTTGGCCTTGGTTGTTGATGAATTTGGCGGCGTTGACGGCTTGGTCACCATCGAAGATCTGGTTGAAGAAATTGTTGGTGAAATTGAAGACGAACATGACCAGAATGAAGAGCCGGAATTGCTCGAGCGGGCAGACGGTACATGGCTCGCCGATGCCCGGGTCCCGCTCAGCGCGCTGGAAGACATATTTGGTCCCCTGACCGATGAAAATGAAGGGGAAGACATTGATACCCTGGGCGGGTTGGTTGTGACTTTGGCGGAACGGGTTCCGGTGCGTGGTGAATTGATTGCCCATCCGGCGGGACTTGAAATCGAAGTCCTGGAAGCCGACCCCCGGCGGGTGCGTAAACTGGCTGTGCAAAAGACCGTATCACAGGCTTTGAGCGGACCGGAAAGTTGACCCGTATTTTGAACAGATTGTATGCGATTTCAACTTATTTTGGTGTGCTGGACACAGGCTGGCAACGACCATGCTGGGCATTGACGGCGGGGGTGATGGCGGCTGCTGCCATGCCGCCCGTTTTTGCTGTGGTGTTTCTGATTCCGGGATTTGTGATTTTTTTCAAATTGCTGGAAGCCGCGTCATCGGGCCGACGGGCCTTTGTTGTCGGCTGGTGGTTTGGTGTCGGCCATTTTGCCGCCGGACTTTACTGGGTATCCTACGCTTTCATGGTCGAAGCCGATGTTTATGGCGCGCTGGCTCCGGTTGCTGTCGTGATGATGGCGGCGGGGATGGCTCTGTTTACCGGCCTGTTTGCATGGATGGCAGCAAAATCGTTTAAATATATCATTGCATCCGCCGCCCGGGTGTTTGTTTTTGCCGCACTCTGGGTCGTTGTTGAATGGATCCGAAGCTGGGCTTTTACAGGGTTCCCGTGGAACCTGATGGGGACGGTCTGGAGTTTCTCCGATGTGATGATGCAAGGGGCATCCTTGTTTTCGGTTTATGGCTTAAGCTTGCTGACGGTGTTTATGGCAACGGCCCCGGTGTTGATCATCAAACCCGGACCGGTGTTCCGCGACAAAGCTGTTGTTGCATTTGCCGCCCTTAGCGGATTGGCGTTGTTTGCCTTTGGCTACGTCCGCTTGCCGGTCATGCAAAGTGAGTTTGCCAACGCGACCCGGCTCAGGCTGGTGCAGCCCAATGTGGCGCAAAAACTGAAATGGAAACGGGAACTGAGGGCCCGTCATGTACGTCAATTGATCGATTTAAGCCTGTCTCCTTATCAAGGCAAAGCCGCCGATATCGTGATCTGGCCCGAAGCCGCCGTGCCCTATGATCTGGCCAATACCGGGGGCCTGAAACAGGCCATCGGCACTGCGGCCCCGCCCGGTGGCGTGGTGTTGCTGGGCGCGCCCAAGGGCAGCCCGCGCGGCCAGAGGCCGTTCAGGATCTGGAACAGTCTGTTTGCCGTCAATCCGGACGGGCGGGTGGCGGCGACCTACGACAAGGCCCATCTGGTGCCGTTTGGTGAATATTTGCCGTTTCGAAATATCATTGGTGATCGTTTTGGCAAGTTGACGGCGGGGCGAACCGATTTCACGCCCGGCCCCGGTCCAAAGACCGTCAAACTAAAAAACCGGCCAGCGTTTAGCCCGCTGATTTGTTACGAAGTGATTTTTCCGGACGCGGTTGTCGATAAAACAAACCGCCCGGAATGGCTGTTGAATTTAACCAACGATGGCTGGTTTGGCCTTTCCGCGGGTCCTTATCAGCATTTGGCGGCGGCCCGGCTTCGCGCCGTTGAGCAGGGCTTGCCGCTGATCCGGGTTGCCAATACCGGGGTCTCGGTGGCAACGGACAGCTATGGCCGGATTACGGGGCAAATCGGACTGGGCGAACAGGGCGTGCTTGATGTTGATTTGCCACCAAAATTAAAAACATTGACGCTCTACGCCCGCTTTGGAAATGTCGTGCCGGCCGTGCTGGTTTTCGTTTTTTTCGCGCTGGGTGGGCTGCTTGGCAGAACGCCGCCGATAAAGACTTGACGATTGACTTCGGTCCTGCGAAAAGAGGCCGTCGATCGTTGTTTTTGAAATGACACGTTTGTTTTTTAATAAACAAGCTTGTTTTTTTATTAAATACCAGGTCGGCCGTGGACGGATTTGGACAACTTGCCACCACGTAAAAATGGCGCTAAGTGGGCTTGCAGATCACATATCTTCCGGGCCCTCGGTCCTTATTGTATCGAGTGCAACTTCTATTTTTGGGAAAGGTATTGATTATGCACAAGTCTGATTTTCTATTCACCAGTGAATCGGTTTCCGAAGGCCATCCGGACAAAGTCTGTGACCGGGTTTCGGACGCCATCGTTGATTTGTATCTGGGCAAAGATGCGGTTTCACGGGTTGCCGTGGAAACGCTGGTAACCACCAATTTGGTCGTGCTGGCCGGGGAAACCCGCTGTGCAGAAGAGGTTTCATCCGATGAATTGGTTGAAACGGCGAGGCGTGCTGTCCGCGACATCGGTTATGATCAGGAAAATTTCCATTGGCGCGATTGTGAAGTCTTGCCCCACGTCCATGCCCAGTCGGCCGATATTGCCCAGGGCGTCGATTCCAAAGGCAATAAAGACGAAGGTGCCGGGGATCAGGGTTTAATGTTCGGCTATGCCTGTGATGAAACTGATGTCCTGATGCCGGCCCCCATTCATTATTCCCATCAGATTCTTAAAAACATGGCCGCCGCCCGCCACGCTGGTAAATTGCCCGGCATCGGCCCGGATTCGAAAAGCCAGTTAACGCTGGAATATGTTCAGGACAAACCGGTTCGCGCCGCATCGGTTGTGGTCTCGACACAGCACGAAGAAAGCCTGTCACAGGAAGACGTCCGTGAACTGGTGCGTCCTTTTGTCGAAGACGTCCTGCCCGATGGCTGGATGTGTGAAGAAGAAAATTTTCATGTCAATCCGACGGGGCGGTTTGTCATTGGTGGTCCGGACGGTGATGCCGGCTTGACGGGGCGGAAAATTATCGTCGATACCTATGGCGGCGCGGCACCCCACGGCGGCGGCGCGTTTTCCGGCAAAGACCCGACAAAGGTGGACCGTTCGGCGGCCTATATTTCCCGCTATCTGGCGAAAAACGTTGTCGCCGCCGGGCTGGCGCGAGCCTGTACTATTCAGCTGGCCTATGCCATCGGTGTTTCCAGACCGCTTTCGCTTTACGTCAATACCCATGAAACCGGTAATGTGGATGAAGACAGGCTGGCTGTTGTTTTGCAGCAACTGGTTGATTTGTCGCCGCGTGGTATCCGCGAACATTTAAACCTCAGCCGCCCGATTTACGAACGTACCGCGGCCTACGGTCATTTTGGCCGTATTCCCGATGCCGACGGCGGCTTTTCATGGGAAAAAACCGATATTGCCGATCAGTTGAAGGCCGAATTCGGGGCCTGATTTGACGGCCGGCGAACAAAACGGCGATCACGGGCCGGACCGACGCTGGTACGGTCGCAGGCGGGGAAAAAAATTACGTCCCCGCAGACAGGCCCTGATCGACCGTTTGCTGCCCCGTCTTCGCCTTGATCCGGAACAGGCAAAAAATTTAAACACGGGCGGGAGCCGGGAAATCTGGATGGAAATCGGCTTCGGTGCCGGCGAACATCTGGCGGCCATGGCGGCAAGCCATCCGGATATTGATTTTTTGGGTGCCGAGCCGTTTGTTAACGGTGTTGCCGCGTTGCTGTCGGAAATCGATGAGCGCGGGCTTTCAAATATCCGTATTTATGATGATGATGTGCGCCCGTTGCTGGATGCCTTGCCGGACGGAATTATATCAAACCTGTTTATTCTGTTTCCCGACCCGTGGCCGAAAACCCGCCATCATTCAAGGCGGATGATGGTTGATGAAAACATCCGCCGTTTTGCCCGCATCATTACACCGGGCGGGCGGCTGTTGTTTGTCAGCGACCATATGGACTATGTGTCGTGGACGCTGGAAAAAATGGCGGCAAGCCCGTATTTTGACTGGCTGGCCGAACGTCCCGGTGACTGGCGTGATCCACCGGAAACGTGGCCCGGTTCGAAACCGGCTGAAAAACTGGCAACCCGTTATCAGCAAAAAGCCCGCCTGAAAGGGATCGATCCGGTTTATCTTGAATTCAGACGTGGCCCATGAAAAGCTGTGGAAATAAGCATTGAATAATTGTTTGTTCAGGCGTATATAACTGTGCAGTTGTTGAAAAGAACTCGTTAATACCGACATCTGATAAGACCCGGATTTGATGAGGTGGGCCGTTGGCCCGCCTTTTTGCGTTTTTATCGGCTCTGTTGCTGACAAAAGGAAGTCATATGCCATTGGCTGAGCGGATTGCAGAACGGATTGAACCCACGATCATTGATCTTGGGTTTGAACTGGTGCGCGTGCAGTTGACCGGTGATGTGGACCGCTGTCTGCAAATTATGGCGGAACCGGTTGACGGGCGGACCATGACCGTTGACGATTGTGCCACCATCAGCCGCGCCCTGTCGGCCGTGCTTGATGTGGATGATCCCATTGACGGACCGTACCGGCTGGAAATCAGCTCGCCTGGTCTTGACCGCCCTTTGGTCCGGCTCAAGGATTACGGACGGTTTCAGGGATTTGAAGCCAAGGTCGAATTACAAAGCCCCATTGATGGCCGCAAACGGTTTCGCGGCATTCTGGGCGCGCCCGAACAAGCGAATATAACCATTGAAGTTGATGGTCAGGAATTCCGTTTTGCATTTGATGATATCCACAGGGCAAAACTGGTTCTGACCGATGAATTGATAAAAGCATTTGAGGAGCAAAAAATCAAATGAGCGATATGTTAACTGATCCCAACGCCTTGGCCCGCCCGGAATTATTACAGGTCGCCGATACCGTTGCCAGAGACAAAAATATCAACCGCGACGAAGTTTTGGAAGCGATGGAACAGGCGATCCAGAAAGCGGGTCGTTCCAAATACGGCAACGAACATGACATTCGTGCCCACATTAACCGTTCAACCGGGCAAATTTCTTTGGCCCGTTATGTGGAAGCGGTGGAAAACCCTGAAGACATTGAAAATGAAATTACCCAGATAGAATACAAAAAAGCCGTTCTGAAAAACCCGGATATCGAACCCGGCGGTTTTTTGGTTGACCCGTTGCCGCCAATTGATTTTGGCCGCATCGCCGCGCAAACGGCGAAACAGGTGATCGTACAAAAAGTCCGCGAAGCCGAACGCACCCGCCAATTTGCCGAATACAAAGACCGCGTTGGTGAAATCGTCAACGGTTTGGTGAAACGCGTTGAATACGGCAATGTTATTGTTGATCTGGGCCGTGATGAAGCCTTGCTCCGCCGCGATGATTGCATTCCCCGCGAACACGTCAACACCGGCGACCGGATCCGGGCTTTGATCGTTGATGTGCGTGAAGAACAGCGCGGCCCGCAAATCTTTCTGTCGCGTACCCATCCCCAATTCATGGCCAAACTGTTTGTTCAGGAAGTGCCGGAAATTTATGATGGCGTTATCGAAATTAAATCCGTTGCCCGGGACCCCGGCTCCCGTGCCAAGCTGGCGGTGATTTCCAATGACAGCAGCATTGATCCGGTTGGCCCCTGTATCGGAATGCGTGGATCACGGGTTCAGGCTGTGGTCGGTGAATTGCAGGGCGAAAAAATTGATATTATTCAATGGTCCGAAGACCCGGCGACATTTATTGTCAACGCGTTGGCTCCGGCCGAGGTCAGCAAGGTCGTGCTTGATGAAGAAAAAAACCGCATCGAAGTGGTGGTTCCCGATGAACAGTTAAGTCTGGCCATTGGCCGCCGTGGCCAGAATGTCCGTCTGGCGTCGCAACTGTCGGGCTGGGATATTGACATTTTGACCGAAGCCATTGAATCGGAACGACAGGTCGAAGAATTCAGGGTGCGTTCGCAAATGTTTGTCAATGCACTGGATGTGGATGATGTGATCGCCCATTTGCTGGTGACCGAGGGTTTCTCTTCGGTCGAGGAAGTGGCCTTTGTCCCGGTTGAGGATTTGCTTGATATCGAAGGTTTTGACGAAGCCGTGGCCGAAGAATTGCGCGAACGGGCGCGGGCCTTTCTGGCCAAACGCGAGTCGGATTTCGCCGACAAACGCAAGGATCTGGGGCTGCAGGACGATTTGGTCGAGCTCGAAGGCCTGAATGCGGAAATTCTGACAAAGCTGGGCGAAAACGCCGTTAAATCCAGAGACGATCTGGCCGATCTGGCGGCCGACGAGTTGCTGGAAATTGTTGGTGAAAATGCCATGACGGAAAAACAGGCCAACGACATTATCATGGCCGCCCGTGCCCATTGGTTCGAGGACGAAGACACCGGGGTCGAAGAAGTGGCCGCTGAACAGGAAACGGAGACGGAATAAAGGATAAAACCGATGCCCGCCGGGCGGCGCAAAAACGAAGACACGGACGCAGATGTTGTCGCCGAAGACAGCTTCCGTAAATGTCAGGTCACCGGCAAACGGTTGCCGAAGTCCGATATGGTGCGGTTTGTGCTGGCCCCGGACGGAACCGTAACGCCGGATATCGAAGCCAGACTTCCGGGTCGGGGTTTATGGTTGAGTAGCGATAAGGATGTGATAAAAAAAGCGGAACAGGGACCCTGTTTCAGGCGGTGCTGGAAAAAAAGTGTTTCGGTTCCCGCTGATTTGGAGCGGATGGTTGAAAGCTTGTTGTTGAAACGATGTCTGAACCTGATTGGTCTGGCGGTTCGTTCCGGGGACGCGGTTACGGGATTTGAAAAAGTCCGGATCTGGCTCAAGGGCAAAACGCCGGGGTTGTTGATGGCGGCGAAGGATGGTGCCGATGATGGCCGTTCCAGAATTCGGGCGTTGTCAGGAAATGCCAAAGTTATGGCGGTGTTGACGGCTCGGGAGCTGGGTCAGGCAACGGGCCGGGAACAAGCCGTTCACATGGTGATTGCGCCGGGTGGGCTGGCCGATAAAATAAAGCTGGATTTGAAGCGGCTCGGACGTATCCGGGAGGTGGCGGAAAAACCGGAAGATTAGGTTATACTTGCAAGACGAACGAAGATAAAAGTTAAACAGACAAAAGATATACAGGTGTTTTACCGGAAAATATCTGTATGAAAGATTTTTAAGGGGTTTGCCAAAACCCGGAGCGGCTGTCAAATTAGGGCAGCGAGAATTGGAAAGCGATTTATGACCGAGAAGAAACAAGATTCAAAAGGCAAAAAACTGGGATTGTCCAGACCGAGCAAGCTCGAATTGAACAAAACGGTTTCTGCTGGCCACGTGCGCCAGAGCTTTTCCCATGGCCGTTCGAAAATGGTGACCGTTGAAGTCAGGAAAAAACGCACCTTTGTCGCCGACAAAGGCGGCCATATGGAAGAAATAGAGGGCAAAGGACAGACCCCGGCAACCGAAGCCGCGCCCGAGGCCAAAGCTGAAAAGCCGAAATCGGCACCTGCGCCTGAGAAGAAAAAGGCCGAGATTTTGACGGAAGGTGAAAAGGCCAGCCGGGCGCGTGCGCTTGAAGCGGCCAAAGCGGCCGCCATAGAAGCCGAGAAACGCGCCAAAGAAGATGCCGAAGCCGAGGCCCTGCGTTTGAAAAATGCACCGCCGGAACCGGAGCCCGAAGCTTCGGAAGAACCCGTGTCGGCGGATGATGAAGGCGCTGTTAAAGATGTGGCGGAGCAAGCCGAACCCGAGGCAGAGCCGGTGAACGAAGTGCAACAACAGGTCGAAGCCATTGTTGAACAGCAGGCTCAGGAAAAAGAGACCGAAGCCAAGGCCCGGGTCAAAAAGCCGGTCCTGAAGCCCGAGATCAAAAAAACTACGTCAAAACGTGACCGTCCCCGCCGTCGCGGCGGGAAATTAACCATTGCCGAAGCTCTGGGCGGACAGGAAGAGCGCACCCGAAGCCTGGCTTCGGTCAAACGTGCGCGCGAGCGGGACAAACAAAAAGCCCAGCAATTGTTGTCCGAAGGCAAAAAAATCATTCGTGATGTGGTCGTTCCCGAAACCATCACGGTTCAGGAATTGTCCAACCGCATGGCTGAACGGGCAACGGATGTGATCCGGGCCTTGATGAAAATGGATGTGATGGCGACGCTTAATCAATCCATTGACGCCGATACGGCGGAATTGGTGATTGCCGAATTTGGTCATCGCCTGAAGCGTGTTGCCGAAAGCGATATCGAAGTTGGCCTGAAAAGTGATCAGGACGATGAAGCCAGCCTTAAACCGCGGGCACCGGTGGTGACCATCATGGGCCATGTCGATCATGGCAAGACCTCATTGCTGGACGCGCTTCGGCAAACAAATGTTGTCTCCGGCGAAGCGGGTGGAATTACCCAGCATATTGGGGCCTATCAGGTGACCATGGCGTCGGGTGCGAAGATTACTTTTCTTGATACGCCGGGTCACGCCGCGTTTACGGAAATGCGTTCACGCGGAGCCGAAGTGACGGATATCGTTGTTTTGTGTGTCGCCGCTGATGATGGCATCATGCCGCAAACGGTCGAAGCCATCCGCCATGCCAAGGCCGCAAATGTGCCGATTATCATTGCCATCAATAAAATTGACAAACAGGGCGCTGATCCGAACCGGGTACGCACGGAATTGCTGCAACACGATATCCAGGTCGAAGAAATGGGCGGCGAAGCGTTGTCCGTCGAGGTTTCAGCCTTGCAGAAAACCAATCTGGACAAACTCGAAGAAACGATTTTGTTACAGGCCGAATTGATGGATTTGAAAGCCAATCCCGACCGTTCCGCCGAAGGCGTCATTGTCGAGGCCCGGATGGAACAGGGACGCGGCGCCGTTGCCACGGCGCTGGTTCAGCGCGGAACATTGAATGTCGGTGAAATTGTTGTCGCCGGACGCTATTGGGGGAAAATTCGCGCTCTTACCGACGCCATGGGCAACGCTTTGGAAAATGCAGGGCCATCGGTTCCGGTTGAAGTTCTGGGACTGAACGGCACCCCCAACGCCGGCGATGAACTGGTTGTTGTTGAAAACGAAGCCCGCGCCCGCGAAGTCACCGAATACCGTGATCGCCAGCAACGTCAGGCCAAGGCAACCCGAACCGCACGCGGCACACTGGAAGAAATGTTCGCCCAGGCCAAAGAAGGCGAAGTCAAACAATTGCCGGTGATTATCAAGGCCGATGTTCATGGCTCTGTCGAAGCTATTACCACGGCCCTTGAAAATATGGGCACGGATGAAGCGAAGGTAACGGTATTGCATGGGGCGGCAGGCGGCATCAACGAATCGGACATTACCCTGTCCGTGGCTTCGAACGCCTTGATTTTGGCGTTTAATGTCCGTGCCAACCCGCAAGCCCGCGAAATGGCCAAGCGCGACAAGGTCGATATTCGTTATTATTCGATCATCTATAATCTGCTTGATGATATCAAGATGGCCCTGACCGGTATGCTTGATCCGAATTTCCAGGAAAATTTCTTGGGCTACGCCGAAATCCGCGAAGTCTTCAATGTTTCCAAAGTTGGCAAAATTGCCGGCTGTATGGTCACCGAAGGACAGGTGCGCAAAGGCTCGAAAGTCCGCCTGATCCGTGATGATGTGGTTATCCACGAAGGCGACCTGTCGCAACTGAAACGCTTCAAAGACGATGTCAAGGAAGTGAAAGAAGGCACCGAATGCGGAATGGCCTTTGCCAACTATCAGGATATTCAGGTCGGTGACCGCATTGAATGCTTTGAAATGGAAGAAGTTGCCAGGGAACTTTGACAGGAACTTTGACGGTAACTCTGTCTGGAAACACGCGTTATGAAACGACAGCAAACCAAACAACCCAGCCAGCGCCAGCTTAAAGTGGGCGAAGAAATTCGCCACGCTTTGGCGGATGAACTGGAACGCGACAGATTGCGGGATCCGGAATTATCCGGGCTGATGTTAACGGTGACCGAGGTCCGGGCCAGTCCGGATTTGCGCAACGCCAGCGTTTATGTGATGCCCTTGGGCGGGATTGACGAAGCCCGCAAAAAACCGGTCATGGCAGCGTTGCAAAAGGCATCATCCTATCTGCGCCGCAAGGTCGGGGGGGCCGTGCATTTACGCACCGTGCCGACGCTGACGTTTATTTTTGATCCGTCCTTTGACGAGGCCGGGCATATTGAACAATTGCTCAAAGACCCGGCCGTGGCGCAAGACCTTTCGCCCCATAAAGATCAGGGTAATGGCCAGAACACGTAAAGGCGTCGATGTTCACGGCTGGGTGATTCTGGATAAACCGGCGAACATCAGTTCGGCAAAGGCCGTTGGGGCCGTTCGGAAAATTTTTAACGCCAAAAAAGCCGGACACGGCGGCACGCTCGATCCGTTGGCGACGGGGGTTTTGCCGATTGCATTGGGCGAGGCGACAAAGACCGTATCCTACGCCATGGACGGCATGAAAACCTATCAGTTTGATATTTGCTGGGGTGAACAACGAAACACCGATGACGGCGAGGGTGAAATTGTCGAAACCTCGGCATCACGCCCGACGCAGCAGCAAATTCTGGATATTTTACCGGACTTTACCGGCAACATAGAGCAAATCCCGCCACTTTATTCGGCCATCAAGGTGGACGGCAAACGGGCCTACAAACTGGCCCGGGATAACATCGACGTTGAAATGCAGCCGCGCCCGGCTTTTATCGAAAGCCTGACTTTGGATCACATCATTGATCACAACCGGGCCCGGTTTACCGCGACCACCGGCAAGGGCGTCTATATCCGCAGTCTGGGCCGGGATATCGCCCGGAAACTGTCAACGGTTGGCTATATTGAAAACCTGCGCCGCACCCAGGTTGGCTGTTTTCTGGAATCCGGTGCGATTTCGCTGGCTAAATTGGAAACACTGGGGCATAGTGCCGCCGATTTCGGAGCTCTTCTGTCTGTCGAGACCGTGCTGGACGACATCCCGGCATTGGCCCTGACCGATCAGGAGGCTTTTAAAATCAGGCAGGGACAGGGCATTGCCTTCCTTCCCGTCGCCAACAGGTCATCTGTAAAAAGGGTCGGGAAAGATCAGACTTTCTCGCTTCTTTGCAATGGCCAACTGGTTGCTTTGGCAAATATTGTTGGTGGGGAAATAAGACCCTTCCGTGTCATGAATTATTGAAATGGAGAATTTGATGTCGATTACTGCAGAACGTAAACAGGAATTGATCAAAGAATATGCTGTCAAGGATGGCGATACCGGATCACCGGAAGTTCAGGTTGCAATTTTAACCGAACGCATCATCAATTTGACTGAACATTTGAAAACCCACAAAAAAGATTTTCATTCCCGTCGTGGTTTGTTGATCATGGTCGGCCAGCGCCGCCGTTTGCTTGATTACACCAAGGCAAAAAATGTTGCGCGTTACGAAGATTTAATCAAACGCCTCGGCCTGCGTCGTTAAAGGCCATAAATTACGGGCATCTGTGTGAATGCGGATGACCCGTAACGGCCCGCCACATGGGGTGGTCGGGCCAAACATGTACGTATTGGAAAGATAAATATAATGTTTAAAGAATTCAGAAAAGAAATCGATTGGGGCGGACGCCCGTTGGTGCTGGAAACAGGCAAGGTTGCCAGACAGGCCGACGGCGCGGTGATCGCCACCTATGGCGGAACCAAAGTCCTGTGCACCGTGGTTGCTGAAAAGTCACCGAAACCGGGCCTCGATTTTTTCCCCCTCGCCGTTCACTATGTTGAAAAAGCCTACGCTGCCGGAAAAATTCCAGGCGGCTTTTTTAAACGCGAAGGGCGGCCAACGGAAAAAGAAACCCTGACATCCCGCTTGATCGACAGGCCCATCCGTCCGTTGTTTGCCAAGGGTTTCAAAAACGAAACCCAGGTTATTTGTACGGTCCTGTCCCATGATCTGGAAAATGATCCGGACATCGTTGCCATGGTTGGCACATCGGCCGCTTTGACTATTTCGGGGGCCCCGTTTCTGGGTCCCATCGGCGGTGCCCGCGTCGGTATGAAAGACGGCGAATTTATTCTCAACCCGACCATGGAAGACATGGAAACCAGTACTCTTGATTTGATTGTGGCAGGGACCGTTGACGGTGTGTTGATGGTCGAGTCGGAAGCCACAGAATTGTCCGAAGAAACCATGCTGGGTGCTGTGACTTATGGCCATGACGGCTTTCAGCCGGTGATTGACGCCATCATTGATCTGGCCGAAGCCTGTGCCAAAGAACCGATGGACCTGCCTGAAGAACCCGCCGGGAAAAAAGAACTGGCTGAAAAAGTCAAAACGGCCGCCGAAGCCGGTTTGCGCGAAGCCTATGAAGAAACGGTCAAACAGGTACGTCAGGAAAAAATCAGCGCCGCCAAAGCCGCGGTCGTTGAACAATTCAGCAATGATGACAGCCTTGATCAGGATCTGGTCAGCAACGTTCTCGGCGATATTCTGAAAGGCCTTGAAAAAGACATCGTCCGCCGCGACATTCTCGACAGTGGCATCCGTATCGATGGCCGTGACACCAAAACCGTTCGCCCCATTGCTGTTGAAGTCGGCGTGTTGCCCCGGGCCCATGGTTCGGCCCTGTTCACACGCGGGGAAACGCAAGCCTTGGTGGTGACCACGCTGGGCACCGGACAGGATGAACAGATCATTGACGGTTTGGCCCAGGACTACCGGGAAAATTTCCTGTTGCATTATAACTTCCCGCCCTATTCCGTTGGCGAAGCCGGACGGTTTGGCTTTACCGGACGGCGTGAAGTCGGTCACGGTAAACTGGCATGGCGGGCCGTGCATCCGTTGATGCCGGCCAAGGACGATTTCCCCTACACCATGCGGGTGGTTTCGGAAATTACCGAAAGCAACGGCTCGTCTTCGATGGCGACGGTTTGCGGAACATCCCTGTCAATGATGGATGCGGGTGTTCCCCTGTCCAATCCGGTTGCCGGTATCGCCATGGGTCTGATCAAAGAAGACGATGGCTATGCGGTTTTGTCCGATATTCTTGGTGACGAAGATCATCTGGGCGATATGGACTTTAAAGTCGCCGGCACCGAAAACGGCATTACATCCCTGCAGATGGATATCAAGATCACATCCATCACCCGGGACATCATGCAGGTGGCGTTGGATCAGGCCCGCGAAGGCCGGTTACATATTCTGGGTGAAATGGCCAAAGGTCTGACCTCGGCCCGTGACGGTGTGTCGGAAAACGCGCCCCGGATTACGACGCTGAAAGTCAACAAAGACAAAATCCGTGAAATCATCGGACCCGGTGGCAAAATGATCCGGGAAATCTGTGAAACCACGGGTGCCAAAATCGATATCGATGATGACGGTATTGTCAAAGTCGCTGCCGTCGATGAAGCCGCCGGTCTGGCCGCGGTGAAATGGATCGAAAGCATTACCGAAGAACCTGTTGTCGGTAAACTTTACGATGGCAAAGTGGTGAAAACCGTTGATTTCGGTGCGTTCGTCAATTTCATGGGCAGCCGTGACGGACTGGTTCATATTTCCGAACTGGCCAACGAACGGGTCGGACAGACAACGGACGTTGTCAAAGTCGGCGATGATGTCAAAGTCAAGCTGATCGGTATTGATGATCGCGGCAAAGTCAAATTGTCGATGCGCGTTGTCAATCAGGACACCGGCGAAGACATTACCGGCGAGGTCGGTGAAAAACGCGGTCGCAGCTAAACCCTCTGCGCTTTAAGCGTTATAAAAATATTAAAGGCGGCCCGGATCGGGTCGCCTTTTTTTACGGGAAATGACAGCTGAAAATTATTCAATTGTTTCGTTGCGGTACACGCCCCAGAAATCAACGCGCCGTAACCAGCCATCAAAGCCGCCGACCTCGACCCGGCACCAGCCCATGGTTTCCGGGCATTTCACCAGCCTGCCGACAACACCGGGTTCGAGCCTGGCAATGGGCTTGCTGTTGGACCGGGCTTTTTTCCTGAGCGAGCGTTCGGCACCGGTGACGATCAGCGTGCGCCGCCCGCCCAACATGCTTTGATGGATCCAGCCTTGCGTCCCTTGCCAGTCACGGATTTTTCGCCACGTTCCGAATTCGGCGATAATTTCAACCGGCAGGAACTGGCGTTTATAGACCCAATCGACCGGATACTGCACACCGGGGCCGGTGCGCATGTTAACTTCATCGGAACGCAGGCTGACAAAGCGCGGCAACGGCAATCCGGTTGATTTGGTTGACTGCGCCAACAACGGGGTTGATAACGCGGTACCGAGAAGGACGACGCTTAGCAACAGGGTCAGGTTTTTATAAATTTCAGACATAGTCGCATAAAACCCGGAACGGCTTGCCGGGTCAAGGCCAGGGTTGGATTTGATGCGGGGAATTTTAAAATCGGTGATTGGGAAACGGTGGAAAGACTTTTTTATGCGGTTTAGGGTGGCGGGACCGGATCGGGGTTGTTAAAATCATCCAACGTCCCGACAACAGAACCCGTTTCAATGGAGAATTCGTAAATGACGCAGAAAAAGCCGGTTGTTGTGGTCACGCGAAAGCTGCCCGATGTTATTGAAACCCGGATGATGGAACTGTTCGACGTCCGCCTGAATCTTGATGATCAGCCGATGCCCACATCACAATTGATCGAAGCTGTGAAAACAGCCGATGTGCTGGTGCCGACGGTAACCGATAAAATCAACGCTGCTGTTCTGTCACAGGCCGGACCTGATTTGAAACTGATCGCCAATTACGGCACCGGTGTCGATCATATCGATCTGGCGACGGCTCGGGGACGGGCGATCATGGTCACAAATACGCCGGATGTATTGACCGAAGACACCGCTGATATGACCATGGCGTTGCTGTTGTCGGTGCCTCGGCGTTTGTCGGCCGGTGAACGCTTGCTCCGTTCCGGTGAATGGAAAGGCTGGTCGCCGACCTCCATGCTGGGTCACAGGATTTACGGCAAACGTCTGGGTATCATCGGTATGGGCCGGATCGGTCAGGCCGTCGCCCGCCGGGCCAGAGGGTTTGGTTTGTCCATCCATTATCACAACCGTCACCGCGTTCACGAAGATACGGAACAGGAACTGGAAGCGACCTATTGGGAAAGCCTCGATCAAATGCTGGCGCGGATGGATTTCATTTCCGTAAACTGCCCGCATACCCCGGCGACCTATCATTTGTTGTCGGCCAGAAGGCTGAAACTGTTACAAAACAACGCTGTCATTATCAATACATCACGCGGCGAAGTGATAGACGAAAACGCCTTGACGCGGATGCTGGTGGCCGAAGACATTGCCGGTGCCGGGCTGGACGTGTTTGAAAACGAACCGGCCGTCAACCCGAAATTGCTTAATTTGGACAACGTGGTTGTCATGCCGCATATGGGCTCGGCCACGTTTGAAGGCCGCATTGATATGGGCGAAAAGGTTCTGATCAATATCAAAACCTTTACCGATGGCCATAATCCGCCGGACCGGGTGCTGGCGGACAGTTTTTAAAGGCTTTTATATAAACAGCATGGCCCCGGTTTTTGAGGCGTCATTGATAAATGTGACAACGCCGCCTGTGATGATGGTGATATCGTCGGCAAGATCGTCGGCTGTCAGGTTTTCTGCGGCCAGACCCAGTTCACAGACCATGAATTTAACGCCCAGTTGCTGACAGGCTTCCAGCAGTTCGGCAAAGGTCCCAAGCCCGGATTGCTGAAACCGGGCTTCCCGTTCAAGTGCGGTTTCCGTGCCCGTGCCGAGCGGTAACTGCGCCCAGCCGGGCACATTGTCCGGCCCCGGTTTTGTTAAAGCCAGGCAGCCTTTCATGGTAAAAAACAATGTTACCTTGCGGCCAACGGCACGGGCCGCCGACGCCATCACCAGCGCATAATGAATTTCATCGAAAAATCCCGAATGGACGATGATGGAAAGCTGATCGGGGGAATTGTCACGATTGGGGTCAGTCATGACAGGATAAATCCGTAATGCCTGGTTTGTTACCGCACAGCGGACAGCCGGGGTCACGTTTAACGCGGATTTTGCGGAATTCCGTACCGAGGGCATCAAGGATCAGCAACGAGCCGGCCATGGTGTCGCCGATGCCCAGAATTTCCTTGATCACTTCGGATGCCTGAATGGAGCCGACCATGCCGCAAAGGGCGCCCAATACCCCGGCTTCGGCACAGGTGGGAATTTGCCCAGGCGGTGGCGGCTCGCGGTAAATACAGCGGTAACAGGGTTTATCATCACCGGGTTCATGGGCCTTGAACGTGGCAACCTGACCGTCAAAGCGTAAAATCGCCGCCGACACCAACGGTTTTTTGGCAAAATAACAGGCATCATTGACCAGAAACCGGGTGGCAAAATTATCGCTGCCATCGGTAACAAGATCATAACCGTTAATCAGATCATGGGCATTTCGGGCGGTGATGCGCATGTTGTGGGGGATGATTTCAACATCCGGGTTGATGGCCTTGATCTGGCTTTTGGCGCTTTCGACCTTGGCGGCACCGACCCGGTCGGTGGTATGGATGATTTGCCGTTGCAGATTGGATAAATCCACCACATCGTCATCGACCACCCCGATCGTGCCAACCCCGGCGGCGGCGAGATAAAGGATCAAGGGTGATCCCAGCCCGCCCGCTCCGATCACCAGCACCCGGGATTGAAGCAGTTTTTCCTGCCCGGTGCCGCCCACTTCCTTGAGCAGGATATGGCGGGCGTAGCGTTCGATCTGATCGTCGCTCAGGGACATGGATTATTCCAGCCCCAAACCGTCAAATAACGCTGTGGACAGGTAGCGTTCGGCAAAAGACGGTAAAATGGCGATAATATTTTTACCGGCCATTTCCGGACGGGCGCCGATTTCAAGGGCGGCGGCCAATGCGGCACCTGACGAAATGCCGCACGGCAAACCTTCAAGCCGGGCCACAAGTCGGGCCGTGGTCAATGCCGTTTCGTTGCCGATTTTTAACACCTCGTCAATGGCGTCGGTATTCAGTATGGCCGGGATAAATCCGGCACCGATACCTTGAATTTTATGCGGTCCCGGGGTGCCGCCCGATAATACAGGACTGTCTTCGGGCTCAACAGCAACCAGTTTCAAACCGGGTTTTTTCGGTTTCAGGATTTCAGCCAGTCCGGTCAGGGTGCCGCCGGTGCCAACGCCGCTGATGATCATATCGACGTCACCATCGGTGTCGTTCCAGATTTCCACAGCCGTTGTCGTGGCGTGGGCTTCGGGGTTGGCGGGGTTTTCAAACTGTTGCAACATAACCACGTCCGGATCATCGGAAATAATGCCGTTGGCTTTTTCAATGGCCCCTTTCATGCCGAGGGCTGCCGGTGTCAGTTCCAGCTTGGCTCCCAGCAAGGCCAGCATTTTACGGCGTTCAACGGACATGCTTTCCGGCATGGTTAAAATCAGGTTATAGCCTTTGGCGGCACAGACGAAAGCCAGTGCGATCCCGGTATTGCCCGATGTCGGTTCAACCAGCGTTGATCCGGGTTTTAAGCGACCTTCTTTCTCCGCCGCTTCGATCATCGCCAGACCAATACGGTCTTTGACGGAATTCAAGGGGTTAAAAAATTCACACTTGCCGATGATGTTGGCTTTGACTTGGGCGTCGTTTGCCAGCCTGGATAATTTGACAAGTGGGGTGGCGCCGATGGTATCGGTAAAGTTTTCGTAAATCTTGCCGCGGAATTCGGGTGTTTTGGACATGATAGCTCCTTGTGAATGAATGGATCCGGTAACCAGACTATATAATAAAGTCAAGATTTTGACGGCCTTCGCTGACGATACCCAGTTTATCGGCACGGCTGCATAAATCGTCAATGGTGGTGTTGTCGAGTTTTTCCATTAAATCCTTTTCCAGTTCGGCCCACAACGGACGAACAATCCGGGTTCCCAGTTCCGAGGAAGCCGGGTCCGTTGCCTTGCTTTGCTTTAATTCCATCAGGCGCACCACGCGGACGATTTCACCGATGGTAATGCGTCGGCGTTCGCGGGCCAGTTGATAGCCGCCGCGGGGGCCGCGTACACCGATCAGCACTTTTTCCCGGACCAAGCCTTGCAAAGCCTGTTCCAGATAGCGTTTGGGGATGCCCTGGCGGCGCGTGATTTCCCGGCTTTGAACCGGTTTGGCCCCGGCGTGGTAGGCAATATCAAGCACGGCTTCGATGGCGAACAACATTTTTTTGGAAAGTTTAAGCATGGGACAAGGCCTTATGTTTCGGGTCTTGAAGGGTGGGATTGGTGAACGCCGGTGGAACCGAAACCACCGTCACCGCGTTCGGTATCCGTCAGTTGATCTGTTTCCAGCCAATGCGCCTGCACAAACGGAGCAATGATCAGTTGGGCAATGCGCATGGCCGGTAAAACCGTGAAATCGGCGTCGCCGTGATTTATTAAAATGACTTTGATTTCACCCCGGTAATCCTGATCGATGGTGCCGGGGCTGTTCAGTGTTGTAATACCGGATTTGGCGGCCAACCCGGACCTGGGCCTGACCTGGGCCTCAAAACCGGATGGCAAGGCGATGGCGATCCCGGTCGGGATGATGGCCCGCTGACCCGGGTTGATGATAACCTGTGTTGTGATGGCGGCCTGCAAATCGGCCCCGGCGCTGCCGATGGTCTGATAGGCGGGAAGTGCAATATCACGACCATGCCCGAGCCGTTTCAGTCGAACCTGAACGGGCGTCATGACGGGTCCCCTGACAGATTGGAAAAAAATCCGGCAATGCGGGTGGCCAGTTCATCGGCAACACATTGTTTGGATTGTCGTGGCCAGTTTTCAAGGCCGTTATCGGTAATCAGCCGGACGGCATTTTCATCGGCCCCGAACACATTGTCTTTGGCCGAAACGGCATTTGCGACAATCCAGTCACAGCCTTTGCGCTGTCTTTTTTCCGCGGCATTTTCCGTGACGTTTTCCGTTTCCGCGGCAAAGCCGATGACCAGTGACGGACGGTTTGTTTTCAGCTGGCTGATGGTGCCCAGGATATCCGGGTTTTCCGTGAAGGCCAGCACAGGGGGACCTTGTTTTTTGTCTTTTTTGATTTTCTGCGCGCTGTCTTCGGCGCTACGCCAATCGGCGACGGCGGCGGCGGCGATGAAAATATCACACGGCATTGCCGCTTCACAGGCTGTGAGCATTTGCCGGGCGGTTTCAACCCGGACGACTTTAACCCCCGCCGGGTCCGGTTGCCGGCAAGGCCCGCTGATCAGGGTGGTGTCCGCACCCCGCGCGGCCAGAGATTTGGCAATGGCGTGGCCCTGTTTTCCCGAAGACCGGTTGGCGATATAGCGAACCGGGTCGATCGGCTCATGGGTCGGGCCGCTGGTGACGACTGCACGCAACCCGGAAAGCGGTTTGTGGCCGGATAAAAACTTTGCCAGAACGGTGATGATATCTTCCGGCTCGCTCATGCGGCCGAGGCCGTCTTCATGACAGGCCATTTCCCCACTTTCGGGACCGATGACATGAACGCCCCGTTCCGTCAGGGTTCGGATGTTGTCTTGCACCGCCGGATGTTGCCACATCACCGGGTTCATGGCCGGGGCTATAAACACCGGTTTGTCGGCGGCCAGTAAAATGGTTGACGCCAGATCATCGGCAAGGCCGGCGGCCATTTTGCCGATAAAATCCGCCGTTGCCGGGGCGATGACAATCACATCGGCCTCTCTGGACAGGCGGATATGACCCATTTCCGCTTCGTCGGTCAATGAGAACAGGTCGCCGTAAACTTTATGGCCGCTTACGGATTCCAGCGCCAGCGGGGCGACAAACTGTTTGCCGCCGTGGGTTAAGACGCACTGGACCTCGGCCCCGAAACCGGTCAGTCCGCGCACCAGCAAAGGCGTTTTATAGGCGGCTATGCCGCCTGTGATCAGCAACAGAAATTTTTTGCCGTTCAAATCCGGGGTCATTTTATTCGTATCCGGCTGGTGTGTTATAATGCATTAAAAATACGGTAAAAATTTGTGGATAATTTAGTCTGCGCAAGCGTAATATGCAAGAACCGTTTTATAGAACGACTACAGCATGTATATCAGGGATAAGGCCACGGCGAAAAAACCGATCACGGTGATGGCGCCAAGGATAAAATTGTGACGACCGTTATGGTTTTTCAGGGCATGGATGGTTTCCGGATGCAGTTTGATCTGTCCGTTGGCGATCAGATCGATGTTGTCCTCGATGCTGGCCAGAATATGCGGCAAATTTTCCAGCGTTGACTTTGCCGTTTCGGCCATGTCCCGCAGTTTGGCTTCGGGGCCCAGTTGACGGCGCATCCAGCTTTCAATCAGCGGTCGGCTTAACAGCCACATGTTGGCTTCGGGGTGCAGTTTGCGTCCGGTACCTTCGGCGACCAGCATGGTTTTTTGCAATAATAACAGGTGCGGCTGGGTTTCCATTTCAAAGGTGGCGGTGATTTTAAAAAGCTGGCCCAATAATCCGGCTATGGAAATTTCGTTCTGGGGTTTATCCAGGATCGGTTCGGCGATGGAGCGACAGGCCTGGGTAAAATGATCCATCGAACGGTGTGCCGGGACCCAGCCGGTTTGAAAGTGAATTTCAGCCACACGGTGAAAATCGCGGTTTAAAAATGCGATCAGCATTTCCCCCAATGCCCGGCGGGTCGGTAAATCAATGCGCCCCATAATGCCGAAATCAACAACGCCGATGGCGCCGTTTTCAAGCACAAAAAGATTGCCGGGGTGGACGTCGGCGTGAAAAAAGCCGTCCCTGAAAATCTGGTTGAAACTGGCTTCGGATGCTTTTTGCAGCACCTGTTTCGGATCGTGTCCGGCCTGGGTGATGCGCTCCAGATCATCGATGGGGACACCGTTGATGCGTTCGGTCGTCATGACCCGTTCCCCAGTTCGGCTCCAATCCACTCTGGGGACGACAAATGTTTCATCGCTTGCGAAATTTTCTGCCAATTCCGACGCTGCTGCCGCTTCGAAACGCAAATCCATTTCCATATCGACGGTGGCGGCCAGTTGCTCAACGATCTGTTTTGGTTTCAGCCTGCGCATTTGTGGCTGGGTGCGCTCGATCACGGCGGCGACCCAGCGGAACAAACGCAAATCTTTTTCAAATGCGGTCTCGATATCCGGCCTTAGAATTTTAACGGCCACATCGCGGCCATCGGTGGTCACGGCGAAATGGACCTGGGCAATGGACGCGGCGGCTTCGGAGGTGTCTTGAAAGGACGTAAAGAGTTGATCAAGCGGCTTGCCAAGCTGGTCTTCGATGGTTTTTTTGGCGGTGTCGCTGGAAAAAGCGGGCAGACTGTCCTGCAACGCTGACAAATCTTCGGCCAATTCATCGCCCAGCAAATCGGACCGGGTTGATAACATTTGTCCGAGTTTGATAAAACTGGGTCCGGCTTCGTTCAAAGCCCGGGCCAATCGTTCGCCATCCCGTCCCGGTGCCTGACGGCTGGACAGAACGTGCATCAATTTAACCAGAAACGGTGTTAGACCAAAATATTCCAGCGGGAACAAGGCGTTGTGGCGGGCAAGAATACGGGCAACGCGGATTAGACGGTTTATGTTTTTCAATGCGTCCCGCATGGCTAAATGCGCCACGCCGAATGAATGGCGGCAATTCCGCCGGATAAATTGCGAACCCGGACCTGGGCGAAACCGGCGTCTTCAATCATGCCTGCGAATGTATCCTGATCAGGAAATTTGCGAATACTTTCAGCCAGATATTGATAAGCGTCCCTGTCCCCGGCGATGGTTGATCCCAGCCGGGGCAAGACATTAAAGGAATAGGTGTCGTATAATGCCGACAGGGCCGGGTTGGAAACGTGTGAAAATTCAAGACAGAAAAACCGCCCTCCGGGTTTGAGAACCCGCCTTGCCTGCTTTAAAGCTTCGTCAATGCGGGTGACGTTGCGAATACAAAAAGCAATGCTGTAAACATCGAAAGTGGCGTCCGGCAAAGGCAGGCGTTCGGCATCGCCATTGATCCAGCGGATGCCGCCGAGCCGCCCCTGATCCAGCGCCCGGTCCCGTCCGGCGTTCAGCATTTCCTGATTGATATCGACAACCGTGACATCATCACCGCCGCCGTCAAGAAAACCGAACGCGATATCCCCGGTGCCGCCGCCGACATCGATCAAGGCCATACCGGGGCGGGGCTTTATCATGTTGATGAATGTGGCTTTCCATAGCCGGTGCACGCCCATACTCATCAAATCGTTCATCAGGTCATATTTGCCGGCGACGCTGTTGAATACAGAGCGGACCAGATGTTCTTTTTCATCGACGGCAACGTCCTGATAGCCGAAATGGGTGGTTTCAGTTTGTGATGGTTTTGGCGGTGTGGAATGTGTCATCATGGCTGAACATTACAACAGGAAATCCGGTGTTGCTACCCCAACCGGATAACAGGGACTTTTTTTTATGATGCCGGATTTTTATCATGCCTGAATTGCCGGAAGTTGAAACCGTACGCCGGGGGCTGGTTCCGGTTCTGGTCGGGGGCACCATTGAGCGGGTCGTTATCCGCCGTGACAATTTACGCTTTCCCCTGCCCGATGACATGGGGCAACGCCTGACAGGAAAACCGGTTACAAAAATGGGCAGGCGCGGTAAATATTTGCTGATCCATATTGCGGGAGGCGATGTTCTGGTTTGTCATCTGGGGATGTCGGGATCATTCCGGATCTATAAAGACAGCATTCCTGAACCGGCAAAGCATGACCATGTGTTGTTGATGATGGCTTCCGGAGCGGCGGTTCATTACCATGATCCGAGACGGTTTGGTTTCATGTTGCTGACAGACGAAGCCGGGTTGGATGATTTTCCCATGCTGGACAAAATGGGACCGGAACCGGTCGATCCGGGTTTGACGGGGCCGCAACTGGCGGCGCGGTTGCGGGGGCGAAAAACATCGATCAAGGCCGCATTGCTGGATCAGAAAGTGATTGCCGGGATCGGCAATATTTATGCCTGTGAAGCCTTGTTCCGGTCCGGAATTTCACCGAAACGCAAAGCCGGTACGGTTACGGGCGGGCGGGCGGAAAAGCTGGCGGGCGCGATCAGGGATGTGTTGACGGCGGCGATTGATGCGGGCGGTTCCAGCATCAGTGACCATCAACAGCCCAATGGCGATTTAGGATATTTTCAATTTGGATTTAAAGTTTATGATCAAGAGGGCAAACCCTGTGACAACGGATGTGGTCACAGCATTAAACGCATGGTGCAAAATGGACGCTCGACTTTTTATTGTCCGGCCTGTCAAAGATGACGGCACGGTGATTTTTATGAAGCCGCTATATTTTTGTTTTGCGGTTTTACTCTGGGGCCTGTCTTTGGCTGTGATGCCTAGCTTTGCGGGCAGCGCCATGGCTGCCGGTGACGGCTTTTTTTCAGTGATCGAAGATTTGCCTCTGGTCCCCGGCACCACAGAGGACGAGGACGCGGCGCTGGTGTTTGAAACGGCCGAAGGCCGGGTCGTCGAAGTCTATGCTTCCGGCACAGTGACAAAAAAACAGGTGCTGCGGTTTTTCGCCGAGACATTACCGCAACTGGGCTGGAAAAAAACCGCCGCCAACCGTTTCCGGCGCGGCGACGAAGCCCTTGTTATAGATTTTTCCGAAGAGGGGGAAAAAGCCGGGGAAACGGTCTATCATCTAAAGCTGGCGCCGCGTTCGGCAAGCGCGTCCTGAAAATCCGGATGGCCCCGGGAGCGTTGCGGATTTTGGGTGAATTTTTCATGACATCCGGGGCTTGACTGCGCTGCCCGACAGCGATATAAGCCAGCCTTCGCATGACGGTAAAGGATCGGCCCGCTAGTTTTGGTCAGACCTGAAACGTCATCAACGATTTTAATTATGTGAAAACCTGTTGTATCAGGGGCCTCTGTTGGTTTTGCTGCCTGATGTGATTTTTTGAATTTTTTAAACCGGAAGGTTTCTTATTATGGCAAATCATGCCTCTGCAAAAAAACGTATCCGCCAGACTGTTCGCAAGAACGCCGTAAACGGACAACGCCTTGGCGCCATCCGTACCTATGTGCGCAAAGTCGAAGAAGCCATTGAAGGCGGTGAACAATCGGCCGCCCAACAGGCGCTTCGGGAATTGCAGCCGCATTTTGTCCGTGGCGCCAGCAAAGGCCCGTTGCACCGGAAAACGGTTTCCCGCAAATTATCCCGCCTGCAACGCCGCATCAATACGATGGGTGCGGTATAAATATCTGACACGATTGAGAAAAACGCATAGCGGGTTTTTCGGGCTGCAATCCTTGGGATTTGCAGTCTTTTTTTTGCCGGTTTTTCCGCGCCGATTTAATGCTTGGTTGGGGTCGGGGCGACCTGATCAGGGACTCGTAAAGGCTGATCTTGTCAAGAGGGTAAAATTTTTTTATTTTTCGATGTTCCCCTTTCGTCCCATTGCCAGTTTGCGAGTCTGTGCCTAATATCGGGTCTTGGTACTGTAGGTTATCCTGACTGGTTACTCCTGACAGGTTTTTATGGACTGGTTTT